>Ga0181575_10000003_pt1 | contig 259940 bp, 196 predicted proteins | sample 101ome_23_FD_145599 | JGI IMG/M metagenome (GOLD analysis project Ga0181575, IMG submission 145599) | Coastal salt marsh microbial communities from the Groves Creek Marsh, Skidaway Island, Georgia - 101411CT metaG (spades assembly) | ecosystem: Environmental > Aquatic > Marine > Intertidal... | reverse complement strand
GGGTGGCGTAGTTGGTAGCGCGTCGGACTCATAGGGCAGCCTTCAAGGCGATCGTATGACGTGCAAAGCCCCTTGTGGTGTCTGAGACATCCGAAGGTCGCGGGTTCGAGCCCCGCTCCCGGCACCACCATCGCATTGTTGAAGGGCTAGAAACCACTCCAAGCACTATGGCACACGCTCCTGATGTCGGTTCTCGCGTCCACATCAAACTCACAACACATGATGGTGAGACCGAGATTGAAGGCGTAGTTCTTCCACCTGCAGTTCAGGATCACATGACCATTAAACTCGCGAATGGATACAACATCAGCCACCCTCTTTCTTCAATCGAAATACTCTCGATTGAACAACCAAGTGAAACTGAAATTTCACCAACAAGCGTTCCATCGATCAATCCAGATTTACCAAACGTTCGTATCGTTCACACAGGTGGAACCATTGCTTCAAAGGTCGATTATACCACTGGCGCAGTGACAGCCCAGTTCGAACCATCCGAGTTGGTGGAGCATGTTCCTGAACTTTTGAGCATTGCGAATCTTGGTGTCCACAAGATTGGAAACATGTTTAGTGAAGACATCCGACCAAATCACTGGAACCAAATCATCGATGCAACCGAACAAGCGTTTGCTGATGGATGCGTTGGCGTTGTTGTCACCCACGGAACCGACACCCTCCACATCACAGCCTCAGCCGTTGCCTTTGCCTGGGGTGGGAACGGAGGGAATCCGCCGGGACGAATTGCTTTTGTCGGATCTCAGCGTTCGAGCGATCGCGCTTCTTCAGATGCTGCACAGAACCTCATCTCAGCGGTCAAATGGGCCGCGGAGGGGCCGCACCCTACTGGTGAATTGAGTGATGCTGTCGTTGTATCCATGCACAGAACCAGTGACGATGGAGCGTGTTCAATCCACGCTGCAACCGGCGTAAGGAAACTCCATTCGAGCCGTCGCGATGCGTTTCGTCCAGTCAATACGATGCCACTTGCAACCATTCAAATCGAAAATACGATGGTTGATCTTCAACTTGAACACCATTACCAAGAAGCGCGCTCAACAATTCAACCACGTGCAACGACTTTGAAAGCTACTCGTTACAACGAGGACATCGTCATTCGTCAAATGATTGCTGGGCCTTGGCTTTCCACAAAAGAAATTGAGGATGCAGTGTCCTCTGATGTTGACGCTTTGGTGATTCATGGAACAGGATTGGGACACTTGCCGATTGAAGATCCAAACAACGATGCCCCTCAAAACATCGAACTCCGTGATGCGCTTCAACAACTGGAGATTCCAGCCTTGGTCGTGAATCAATGCATACACGGCCCAGTCAACATGAACGTGTACTCCAAGGGACGAATTCAGCAAGAGATTGGACTCCTAGGACACGGTTTGACCTCATCACCTGATGCAGCTGTCGTCAAACTTCATTTCGCACTCTCCAACAACATGGATATTGCAGACGCAATGGCAGAAAATTTGCTTGGAGAACAGCAACAAACCATTTTGAATTAAGCGATTCGATGAAGAACCTTATCGGTTCTGTGCATTTTATGGCGAGCCCAATTGGTGACCCCGTTTCCGAACTGAAGTCGCGTCGTGAACGGGCTCGGTCAGGAGGAGGTCGAAAGGCATTGGAAGCCATTCGAGCCACCGGCCGAGGTACTGCACGAGATCGAATCGACTTGTTGTTGGATCCGGATTCATTTGTTGAAGTGGACACCTTTGTGACGCATCGAACGAACGATCACAACATGTTCCTTCATCAGACCTTGGGCGATGGTGTCGTCACTGGCCATGGAACAATCGAAGGTCGTCGAATTTATTGCTTCGCACAGGATTTCAGCGTGCATGGTGGCTCGATGGGTGAAATGCACGCCAAGAAAATTGCCAAACTTGTGGAGATGGCTGAGCGCTCGAAAACACCCCTCATTTGTGTCTGGGACGGTGGAGGACAACGTGCCCATGATGGAATCGATGCACTAGCGGGTACTGGCGAGTTGCTCGATCGTTTGGTGCAATGCAGTGGGCGCGTTCCCGTGATTAGCCTTGTTTTAGGACCTGTCGTTGGCGTATCGGCCTTGGCTGCAAGCCTTTCGGATTTCACAATCTTAGGCGAAGAGCATGGGCAACTGTTCTTATCTTCGCCATTGGAGACCCCTGAAGTTCAACGTGGTGAAGTCGATGCTGCCGGCTTAGGAGGAGCCAATCTCCATGCCTCGCGTTCCGGTATCGCATGCTTGGTTGCGGACGATGAAGATGATGCGTTCTTCCTCGTCCAAGAGATTCTCTCCTATTTGCCTGATCATAACGATGCTGAGCCACCACATGTTCCAACTGAGGATCCTATCGATCGTAACAACAACGAACTTGAAACGCTTGTCCCAGACAATCCCAATCGACCATACAATATGGTGAGTGTTGTCGAGGAAGTAGTTGATGATGGAGAATTCCTTGAACTGTTCCCGAACTATGCTGAGAACATCATCATCGGTTTCGCTCGTCTCGATGGACGGAGCATCGGCGTCGTCGGTAATCAGCCGAATGTTCTGGCTGGATGTTTGGACATTGATGCTTCGATTAAAGCAGCACGATTCATCCGACTTTGCGATGCATTCAACATCCCACTCGTCACTTTCGAGGACGTTCCTGGCTTCCTTCCCGGCGTTGTTCAAGAATGGGGAGGTATCATTCGACACGGTGCAAAATTGTTGTTTGCTTATGCGGAGGCAACCGTTCCGAAACTCACACTCGTCACCCGTAAAGCATACGGAGGCGCTTATCTAGCCATGTCGTGCAAGCATTTGCAGAGTGACTACAATGTGGCATGGCCGACCGCTGAACTTGCCGTTATGGGAGCCGAGGGTGCAGTGAACATCATCCATCGCCGCGAAATCAACGCCGTTGAGGACGATCAAAAGGAAGAGGTTCGTCAACGTCTCGTGGGTGAATACAAAGCAAAATTTGGCGACCCATACGTCGCTGCTCGAAACGGTTGGCTTGATGATGTCATTGAACCATCAGAAAGTCGCCTACGCCTGTGCCGAGCACTTGCAATCCTTCGCTCCAAGCGAGAGTGGAGTCCTCCGAAGAAACACGGCAACATTCCACTATGATTGATTCGTTTTTGCTTCTGCACGAGCAAGGAGGCCACCCGAGGAAGCCTCTCGGACTGGTTCTTGTGGTGGTTTACGGAATTGGAACAAGAGCCATCCGATGACGGCAAGAAGTGGAACGATAATGAGTGCTGCAACCAGTGTTCCACCTGAATTTGACTCTGTATCATCGCCCGTAGTGGATGTCGATTGATCCTCAGGAACGAGGTATTGCAAGCGGGTTGAGACATCAGAAAACGACGGGTCCCGGGCGATAACATCGATGTTGATGAGTGCACCTGGCTGCAACTCCATTTCGAATCGTTCCGTGCATTCTCCTTGCGCATCACAGGTTCGCTCACCAGTTTTGTCAATACCATCGAAACGAAGGGTGACGTCCATATCATCACCATCTGCATCGTCCCAAACCCATATCACAGTCAGATTTGAAGCACCAGTTCGCTCTACGGTTGCATTCGAAAGCATTGGACGGTCGGGTAGGGGGTTGATGGTAAGATTGAGCATCTTGGTGAACGTTGTCGTACCATCGCTTACATTCAACCACCAACCCGAATCGACGCCCCATTCATCGAGTCGAGCTGAAAGGAGCAATTCTTGGCCAGACAAAGCAGCCACAACTTTGGAATCACCGTCCAACTCGACCGTCCACGTTAACGCATCACCATCGACATCGGAAGCAAAGGCAGCAAGACCAACAAGCACTGTTTCCTCTTCATCCATTGTGATCGTCCAAGCAGATTCATCAACAACGAAGTCATCATCAACCGCCTCAATACGAAGTGGTACATCTGCAAGGATTGGAGGATTGAAACCATCAGTAATCGAAAGTTGAAGCACTTCAGCACCGTTGGCATCGGGTAAAGGCGTGAAGGCAATCAACGAGAGATCGTTTGAAACATTCCAAGAGAGGATATTGCCTACTCCTTGACTTTCCCCATTGATAAGCACGGTGAGAGGTTGTTGTTCAGGATCTGTGAAATACTGACTGTAATCGATGTACAAACTCTCTCCGTCTTCGATTAACGTTTGTTGCTCGATGGTTGAAAGTTGAATGATTTGGTCATTGACCGGTAGAATTGAACCATTCAGTATCACGCTTGCTTGATCGAGAATATCACCATCTGCCTCCATATCGAGATCGATTCGAGTCGTTCCTTCCCATTCTTCATCAACAGAATGAAACAACGTGAGCGAGGTCCCATCAGGACTGATGGTGACACTAAAGTGGGATTGGTTTTCAAGCAAAGTTGCATTCAGAATACGTACAACCTGGCCATCGGGATCCGTTGCAACATCGGTTCCGTTAAGGACGACAGAGCCACGTTGTGGAACCAAAAGTTCTGGCAATGGTTGCTCGAATTCAAGTGGGTCGTTGGTTCGATTGAAATCAAAACTCGCAAATCCGGTTCCACCTTCAACAGAAACAACCAATCGCAGTTCATGTGATCCTGGTGCGATGCCCTGCATCGGAACCGTACACGACACATTCTCATCGGAAATCGTCGCTTGATAGGTCGTCACATTGTCCAATAGGCAATGCCCACCGATTGTCCAAGTGGAGGGTAAATCGGCGTAGACATCGCCATTTCTCATCGACCAGAGCGCTTCAAACTTCGCATCATCTTCTGGGCTGAACACCGTTCCATTGAGACTGGTAACGTTGGAAATCCGAATCAACTTTGCATCATCCAACAACTCGTCCACGTATCCATTGGAATCGGAGGAGGAGTAGAGATTGTTCTCACGATTAAAGGCCTCTCTGAACTTGGAATGGTCGCCACGTAAAGTTAGATCAAAGTACGGCAAAATATGATCCATAGCATGATCGATTTGCTCCTCTTGAGTTAATGATGCGTCACCATCGTTGAAGTCTTCCAAGAATGAAGTTGTATCTTGATATTGATAGTGGTTTGCTCCTAGGGAGTGTAGGATTTGCCATGCGAGCCCGTCAACATTCTCCAGAACAGGAATGACGTTCTCCGTTGCAGGAGCGATCTCATCGGCGCTTCCCGTGATATACAGTGCTATGTTCGGCATAGCTCCACTTGTGACCATAGGATCCTGGACAGAATCAACTTGCATGGCGAGTCCGACCAATGCACGAGGTGGTTGGAGCATTTCATCATCGACCAAATTGTCCCAATTGATGTAAGCGTTGGACGCCCAAACTGCACCGTATCCGTGACCAATGAGACCCCAATGTTGCTCATCGACCGAACCGTACATTCCGAGAACGACGTCATTCGTTTGATTCGCTTGATTCATCCAACTCTGGACATCGAGTATCGCACCGATGAAACTCTGCCACGTCGGGTTTGTATCGCTATTGATTTCAGTATGAATGTAAACCATCGTCCCACGCTGAGCAATTCGAGTTGAAATGAGCATGTAGTTGTCAGGAGATTCATTCTCATCAATGAGCAACAAAACCCAAGGAAACGGACCATTTCCAGCCATTTCCTGTTCTTCACCAGTGTTCAGAGCAGGATAGACCAATCGATGTTCCTCTTCGAATGCTCCACCTTGTTGAGCAAAGTCAACATAACCGACTGGAAAATCAACGCCTGTGTGTGAAGGTTGGAAATTCTGATCCTCTTCAGGTACTGCCGCAGAGGTCGAGAGCGATGAGAGAAGCAGCAAACAAATGAGTGCAACTGCTCGCTCTCTCATGATGTTCGGTTCATGTTGAAACATTTGATTGTTGCATTCGATTGCATCATCTTTGCTCGAGTTTGCATTCAACCGCAAGAAGCCATGTCATCAATTGTTCGAGGGTAGGGAGGTCACCTGCGAAATGAGGAGTCCACAAACTGCGCCAGCATTCCAAATGTTGTGCAGCAAGCATCCAACGACCGTCGATTGAATGATTGTCAACGGAAAACCATTCGACCCGTTCATCATACGACCCGTTCATTGGCTCATAAACAGGATTGAGCGTAAACGTTGCTTTGACCACTTGATCAAGCGTTCCTTCTACGTCGATAATCAAATCAAACACTGTTTCATCATTCGCTTTTGAATTCACTAATGTTGCTGGAAGTTGTCTTCTCCCTCCGAGTGAGGCGACCTTTCCGCCTTGTTGGAGCCAAGCTGAGGCGATGGATCGAGCGGCTCCTCCACCCCCGTTGATACCGAGAATGGCTCCTTTAGCGACATCAATTCCAAAGTGAGAAGCAACGTGAGCAACACCGTGACCGTCAGTGGTCGCACAATACCATCCTTGACCATCGTATCGCAATGCATTCACTGAAATGATATCAAGAGCCTCATCGATCGGTGAGAACACCATGCTCTGAATTTGATGCTTGAGGGGTGAAGTCAAATTAAGCCACACCTCGTTCGAAGATGAACCATCAGGAAAATTGATCTTCACTGTTTCGCGTAACGTTGGCTGAAGTTTCGGGGCAAAGGTTGCTTCAGCTTCATGTTCGATTGACTCTGATGCGTGCTTCAAGAGATTCGATTGAAATGCCTTTAGTTTCTGATTTGCAGGTTTCCAGTGAGGTTGGTGCTTGTCGTGTTCAATGTACGCCCACCCAAGTACCTCGTCGATGTGATTTGCCTCCAAAATGGTGAGAGAAGAGACCTTAAGATTCGGAAAGTGCCCATTTTTTTTGAGATGAGCAAGAACCAAGTTAAACAAAATAGGTGAGAGTGTATGTTCGATTGGATCCCCGCCAACAGCGTATCTAAGACCGAACATGCCATTACTTTGGTGTCATTGTTCATGAACGTCTGCTTCTTGCGTCATCCCCAAAATATAGTAAATGCAGGCCATGTATTCAAAAAGAAGGCAGTCGTCGAATTACCATGGCCGTAGCAGAACGTGGCTCATTTATTTGGTTTCTTTTCTCAATTACCTCGTTTTTGATTTCAATCAAAGTCATGAACGATTTTGAAGGATATGCGACAACCGTTTTTGGAGGAACAGGGGCTGCAGCAATGATGCTTGCAATCATCCTGTTCAGGCAAGAGCAGCGTGAACTTTTACTCAACCCGATGAAGGCCATAGAGCGCGAAGTTCATCAAGATGCAATTGCAAAACAAGGGAAGGGAACAGGCCTCGGAATTGGTGCATGGGCTTTAGGAATGCTCGTGGCAATGATTGTCCTGTGATGGAGTTAGAACATGATCGATGACGATTTGTCTGGGCATATCCACGCCGGCTTTTGGCCGTTCATGAAAAGAGCACTCACACTTTTTTTGCCACTATGGGTTTTTCTACTGTGTTATTCACTTGAACTCAACAACATAATTTCTGCCGCAGCTGCTGGAGCGTCTCTCTCACTCATCGTCTACTACGAGCAAAGAAAACTCAAACAAATCAACACGTGAATGCTGTCGTGGATAACATGATAAAGGAAGAAGAGGTGGTAATAGTATGGGCCTTTACGACTGGTTAGGCGATTTGTTGGGCTTTGAGGCTCCATCATTGCTTGAAATCGTCTTTATGTCATCAGCGATTTTTGGAGGACTCTTTTTCCTCTTGATGATGCTACTCATGCTAGTGGGTGATATTTTTGGTGGAATCGTTGGAGATATGACAGGAACTGACGGAGGCCTTGGCGCAGATGCAGCTTTCGAATTGTTCAGCATCCAAGGAATCGCCGCTGCAGTCATGATGTTTGGAATCGCCGGTATGTTTGGTATTTCAGCGACTGGAAACGATGTTGCTGCTGTTCTCATCGGAGGCGTGGCAGCCTCTGCGTCAATGTACGGTGTCAAATCTATGATGCAAGGCATATCACACTTGCAGGCTGATGGCACCGTTGATTACCGAGACGCCATAGGTGAGCGAGGACAAGTCTATTCACGAATCAAGCCAAACGAAACTGGCGAGATTCAAGTTCCAGTCGACGGAACACTCAGGACGTTGCTTGCAAGAGCGACCGACAAAAAATTGTATATTCCATCTGGCGAGTTCATCACGGTCACTGACGTGATTGGATCTACCATGATTGTGGAACCGCTCGAGGACCTTTCCTCGGAAGAATAATAAAAAAAACAGGTGAAAAAACATGTCAGCAGCATTTTGGGGAACAATGGCCGTATTCGGCGTAATAGCAATTCTAGCATTCGGATTTTTACTCCTTGTAACGCGATACAAGCGTTGTGCTTCCGACGAAATCCTCGTCGTATATGGTCGCGTTGGCGGTGGAAGAGCATCGAAATGTATCCACGGAGGTGCAACGATGGTTTGGCCTTTAATTCAAGATTACAAGAAATTGAAATTGACACCTTTAACTATTCCAATTACACTCGATAACGCACTTTCACAGCAAAATATCCGTATCTCGCTACCTTCCACATTTACGGTCGCGATCAGTACAAACCCACTGATCATGAACAACGCAGCGGAACGATTGCTACACCTTCCAACAAATGAGCAAGAAGCGCTCGCTAAAGACATCATTTTGGGGCAACTTCGTTTGACTGTCGCAAGTTTGACCATCGAACAAATTAACCAAGACCGCGATTCATTCCTCGAACTCATTCGTGACAACGTCGGCGCGGAACTTCACAAGTTGGGTCTTTATCTCATCAACGTCAACATCATTGACATTACTGACGAGTCAAATTACATCGAGAGTATCGGTAAGAAGGCCGCTGCGGGTGCAGTCAACAAGGCTCTTGTCGACGTTGCAAACGCCGAGCGTGATGGTGCAATCGGTAAGGCAGACGCCGACCGAGACCGAGAAGTCCAGGTTGCTCAGAACGTTGCTGAAGCAGAGAAAGGAAAGAAGGCTGCAGAAGTCGACCGACGTGTTTTCGTTCAACAACAAGAAGCAACTGGTGTTCAAGGTGAAAATCTGTCCCGTGCAGAAATTGCGTCCTACCAAGCAGACCTCGAAGAGAAGGAAGCCCAAGCAATGCAACGAGCAGAAGTTGCCCGACGTACTGCTGAAATGGAAGTCCAAAAGGCACAATATATGCTTGAACAAGAGCGACTTCGTGCAGAAGAAATTGTCCGTGAGGAGATTTCCAAGACACAAATTGAGATCGCTGCAGAAGCAGAAGCCGAGCGTCAACGCCGCATCGCTCAAGGTGAGGCAGATGCTGTGCTTGCTCGTTACAATGCTGAAGCTGAAGGTACCAAGGCGGTTCTTGAGGCAAAGGCGAACGGTTACAAGCAACTCGTTGCGAGTGCTGGTGGTGACGTCAAAGCCGCTGCTACGCTCTTGATGGTTGAGAAGATTGAGGAGATTGTCGCTCGACAAACTGAAGCAATCGCCAACCTCCAAATCGACAAGATTACCGTTTGGGATTCAGGCAATGGTGGCGAAGGTGGAAGCACTGCCAACTTCGTGTCTTCCTTGATCCGTTCACTCCCACCTGTTCATGACGTAGCCAAGATGGCTGGTGTAGACCTACCAGACTACCTCGGTTCAATGAAGGAAGAGTGAATCCGTCGAATTGAAACCTGTCGCAAAACGATAGGATGAACCTGAATACAGGGGTTGATTTGATAGCCGAATGGACATGCAGTGGTTCATGGCAAGTGATTTGGAGATTGCTCGTGCAGCCCAATTGGAACCCATTGAATCCATTGCATGGAAGTTAGGCATCCCTTCTGGTGAATTGATTTCACATGGCCCATACATGGCAAAACTCAGTTGGGATGGGATAAAGCAACGCTTTGATACAGCAAAAGGAAATCTGATTCTGGTCACATCCGTGAATCCAACACCATTTGGTGAAGGAAAAACCGTCACAACCATCGGTTTGACACAAGCATTGTGCCATATTGGCAAGAATGCAACATGTGTGATTCGAGAACCTTCGATGGGTCCTGTGTTTGGCATCAAGGGAGGGGCTGCGGGAGGTGGTCAATCCCAGGTTCTTCCGATGGAAGAAATCAATCTCCACTTTACTGGTGACCTCCATGCAGTTACATCTGCACACAATCTTCTCTCATCCCTAATTGACAATCACATCAAGCATGGGAATGCGTGCAACATTGACGCCAATCGAGTGTTCTGGCCTCGTGTGGTTGATTTGAACGACCGTTCACTTCGCGAGGTTGTGATTGGATTAGGAGGTCCTGCGAATGGCAATGTTCGACAAGATCGCTTCGACATCACAGCAGCCTCTGAAATTATGGCGATTCTCGTTCTTGCGAAAGATTATGCAGATTTACGAAAGCGTCTGGGAGAGATTGTCATCGCCGAATCAATGGAAGGACACCCCGTCAAAGCAGAGCATATCGAAGCTGCTGGAGCCATGGCCTTGCTCCTTCGGAATGCATTTTTGCCCAATCTTGTCCAAACCTTGGAAGGAAATCCTGCATTCATTCATGGAGGTCCTTTCGCAAACATCGCCCACGGAAATTCATCCATCGTTGCCGATCGAATCGCCCTCTCATGTGCGGACTATGTTGTCACAGAAGCTGGGTTTGGAAGTGATATGGGTGCTGAAAAATTCATGCATATCAAAGCAAATACTTCTGGAAAAGCGCCCGATTGTGTTGTCATGAACGTGACCGTTCGCTCCATGAAGTTGCATGGGAAAGCCTTCGGAGAGCGAGGCGGTTACCGACCCTCAAAAGAAGAATTGGAAACTGAAAATGTTCAGGCAGTCATTGCGGGGGCAACCTCAAATCTTGATCGCCACATCAAAAACATGGCACGATTTGGTGTTCCTGTTGTTGTTTCCATCAATCAATTCACAAGCGATACTGAGGCAGAACTCGAAGCGATTGAAACTGCAGCGAGAACGAGCGGCGCAGCACAGGTATGCCGCACGGAGGTTCATGCAAAAGGCGGAGAGGGGGGGGCTGCCCTTGCCAATGCTGTAGTTGAAGCAATTCATGATCATGTAGCCGCAGGACGACCATTCCTCCCACTCGTTGCACCTGGTGATTCAGTTGAAGACAAGGTGAGTGCGATTGCAACACGAATGTACGGTGCGAATAGTGTTCAAATCGAGACGGCAGCAAAGCGGCAATTGAAGAAAATTCAAGATTGGGGCTATGGAAATCTACCAGTTTGCATGGCCAAAACCCAATATTCGTTTTCTCATGATGCGGGAATGCTTGGCGCACCGAGTGGATTTGATTTACCTGTTCGGGAATTCCGGCTCAATGCAGGTGCAGGATTCGTTGTTGCTATCCTTGGTTCAATGATGACCATGCCCGGTCTTCCAAAGCGACCTGCTGCGAACGATATGGATATGGATGAGGACGGACACCTCAAGGGTGTCTTCGGGTGAACATCGATGCAAATTCTCAATCAGGGCGAAAATCACTGGAAGCTTCGGATTGAATCTGAAGATGATTTGTGGGTTCTTGCACGACTTGCAATCAAGGGTCGTCGTTTAGCCATGCTTGGTGAACGTCGAGATACCACTACAGCAGAATCTGGTTCGAGAGCAAAGGCTGCCGAACGAAAGAAAATGTGGATTGAATTGCGAATCCTATCCAACGAATACCAATCGTATTCTGGTTTGCTACGCGTTCACGGAACAATTGAACAGGCACCAATGGATATTGGATCGCATCATACACATCTCATTGAAACAGGTGATGAGGTTGAACTCACATCACATGATCCATTTCCAAATATCGACATCGATCTTCTCAAAGATGCCATCGACTCCTCAAACAGGAGCAATGTAGCAGTCGTTGTTGTGGAAAATGATGAAATTATCCTGTTTGAGATTACATCTCGAGGACTCCGTGAAGGGGCAACGTGGACAATGCGAGGAGGAGGGAAACGTGGCGACGTTCGTATGAGTGAAAGCGTTGCTCAATCGTTTCAAAAACAGGTGGCAAAGGAAATCCTCGCTGCTACAGATGCACAATTACCCATGATTCTTTGCGGCCCAGGCCATGCTCGTGAAAAACTCAAAACAGTCATACTTGATGCTGAACCAGAACGAAGTTTACGATTAATTGCTACATCAATGGCAGGACGTGCGGGAGCAAATGAAATCATTCGTGACGGTTTAGCGAACGAATTTCTTGAAGATCATGCCATTCACAAAGAAATACAATTGCTCGAACAAGTTTGGTCTCGCATCAACTCAAATGGAGCAATTGCATACGGTAAGAGCGACCTCATCCGAGCAATGGAAGAAGGAGCTATCGAAACGTTGCTTGTTGCTATCGATTTACTTCGTGATGATCAGACAGAGATTGATGGTATCTTACTCAGCCATTGGATACGTGGGTTGGAAGACATTGGAGGGAACCTTGTTCAATGTTCAACAGAACATGACGCTGGAGAACAACTCATGGGCTTAGGCGGTGTTGTAGCTTTGCTTCGTTACAAAATGGTGTAAGATATGAAGATCGTACACTTTTCGGAACTAGGTTCAGACACCCGAGAAGAGATGAAAGGTGCTCGGTGGATTCTTCTCGATCAGGATGACATCAAAAATGCCCTTTCAGCATTCATGTTCGCAGAATTGGATGGTGTGTTGGTCGCTGTTGATCATCGAAAATCACCTCCAGAGGAAGGATTGTGGCAACGAGCAGTTCATTTGCTCCTCGTATCAAGTTCGGAAAATGCAGAGGAAATTCGCCTAAAAAGTGGAATTACCAAGGTTATATCAAGCGATGAAGCATCATTTGAGGATTACCTATGGTAATGGGTCCGGAGGGAATTGAACCCTCGATCTTCGCCTTGTAAGGGCGACGTCATAAACCCCTAGACCACAGACCCAACCCTCCGTCGTTGGTGACGTATTTGAAACGCTTGGCAATACAATAACCTCAAAACGGATGCATCATCACGAATGAACAATGGACGAAGAGGCTCAAGCCGCTGCGGCCCGATTGGTTCGCCGTCTCAAGGATGGTTATACCATTACCATCGCTGAGTCCTGTACTGGTGGATTACTGGCAAGTACCCTCACGGATATCGCCGGTGCGAGCAAGTGGTTCAATCAGTCTTGGGTCACATACTCCTATGATGCGAAAATTCGCGAACTCAATGTTGATCCGAAGACGCTGGAAAAGCGAGGTGCAGTTTCTGCAGAGGTCGCCATACAAATGGCACAAGGAGCCCGTGCCCGAGCCAATGCAGATATTGCAATTTCAATTACAGGTATTGCAGGACCAAGCAATGATGGAACCAACAAAAAAGTCGGTTACGTCTATGTTGGAATCGCATCCCGCTCTTGGGCGATTTCCGAAGCGACACAAATTGGAGGAAGTCGTCAGGAAAACAAAGAGGGATTTGTTCACTTCGCTCTCCTTACTGCCATTCGACACTGGGATCAAGCAATGGAACTTGCCGAACAAAATCGTCAGGATGAGATCAAACAACGAGAAGAGCAAGCGAGAATCAAAGCGCTTGAAGAAATTGCCCGAAATCAACGTGCAGCTGCCGCCGCTGAATCCGCAGAATGGCAATCACAATCATGGTCGGATAAAACTGGCACAACTTCTGAAACAAATTTGGGAACAGATGTTGAATGGTCTGATGATTCAGCAAACGAATCAACATGAAGCCTTTTGGAGGGTCGCCTCCCATTGGTATTCATGACTGCGGAATGGGGGTTGATTTCGCAGGAATTAATGAAACGCGGAATTCTTGTAACGACAGGCGTCAAAGAAAAATTACTCTCACTCGAGGATCCCCTTCACGTGCTTAACCAAGCATCGAACGTGGGTTTCCAACGAGGGATGCTATCCACTGAAATTCTTGAAGAAATGATTGGAGCATCTACTCCAAAGCAAGCAGTAGAACTTGATTCCAAAACCACGCCCATTGGAAGAACAATTGCCCCAATCAAAGAACCTGAGCCAGTTCAAATCCAATATCGGAACAATTTGCCTGATTGGAATGAAAAGGACTTCTCAGGTATTGCAACAGACGTTGACAATGATATCTTGATTCATTATGACATTACAGGAAACAGCACGACAGAAGGGAAAATGGGTCACATACAGGCGTGTTTCAATGACCGTTTGGACAGCATCAGAAAGATGATTGTAAAGAATTCACGACTTCCGAGGAAGCCACAAGAAATTGGACGATTAAACACCGAATATCGTCGATATCAGGGGTACGAAAACCTCGCTGTCGCCATAGGGCTCGTTAATGATCCGAGGCACACTAAAAATGGACATCTCATGTTTGGTCTTGAGGATGAAACTGGAGAAATGAACTGTTTGTTAACCATCCGACAAGGAGATGATCGTGACCGGTTGCATGAACAAGTCGTCGAGGCAGGTTTGATGCCTGATGATGTGCTTGGTGTAAGTGGATCCTTTTCACAAACAGGTGACATCTTCTATGTGGATGATTTGTTTTTCCCAATGAAAGACCGACACGAAAAGAAAAGTGCTGAAATCGGAGTGAGTGTTGCGTTCTTATCTGACATCCACGTTGGCTCGAAAACATTCCTCGAAGCTCAATGGCACAAGATGGTTCGATGGTTCCATACAGATCCTCTTGCAAAGACCGTGAAATATCTGATTTTGAGTGGTGATTGTGTTGATGGTGTGGGCATTTATCCAGGGCAAGACAAGGAATTGGCTATACCTGATTTGTTTGGCCAATACAGTGAATTTGCGAGATTGTTGGAGCTCTTACCTGACTGGGTGGAATGTGTGATGCTTCCTGGTAATCATGATGCAGTTCGCCCTGCAGAACCGCAACCAACATTTGAGAAAGACATTCAACAAGACTACAACAAGACAACGTTTGTTGGCAACCCTTGTGATTTCTCCTTACATAATGTGAGGTTATTGTCTTACCATGGAAAGTCTATTGACGATTTCGTTGCTGGTCTGCGTACAGTGACCTATTCAGAGCCTGTTGAAGCCATGCGACAGATGCTAAGACGCAGACATTTAGCCCCACAATGGGGGGGTAAAACACCATTATCTCCAGAACTTGAAGATGGTCTGGTTATTCGAGAGGTACCGGACATTTTTGTAACAGGACACGTACATGGACACGCTTGCTTGGATTTCAGAGGAACAACACTTGTCTGTTCATCGACATGGCAAGATCAGACATCCTACCAGAAGATGCTCGGATTCCAACCCAAACCCTGCATGCTTACGATTGTGAATCTACAATCGCACAAATCAACATCAATTCCCTTTGCTTGAAGGGAGTTGGATGTGCTCAAGAATCATTGAAAGATTCTTTTCTGTCACGACTGGCACTACTGCCTTCGAGAAAGCATTGAGTGAGGACTCACGACTTGGGTTAAAACCAATAAATCCGCTCCCAGGAACCATCATTGATAGATCCATTTCAGAATCCCCTACAGAAATGACCTCCTCCGGCTTGAAGCCATGCATCTCCATCAATCGATTGATAACATCGCCTTTTCCACTAGCATGAAGGCGGCATATGCCCTCATTTGAAAGATAGCCTTCTTCATCAAATTCGAAACCATTTGCAATCCAGTCGTCCACTTTGAGCATTGCTGCAATACTACTCACGAACAAGTCGACTCCAGCACTGACAATGGCAACGTATACACCAGCATCTTGCAAGGTCTTCACGGTTTCTCGTACACCCTTCATCAGGGCAACACCAGAATACATCCTGAAAAGCTCGTCTTTGTGGATTGGATCTTGAATCTCCTTCCACATGGCAATATCGGAACGCATGAACTCCACATCAGTGAGTTCTCCAGCAATAAATCGTGAGAGATTCTTGCTGTTGTCCGTACCGAATCCATCATGCAGTGTTTTCCACGAACTGACAGAATCAACGAGGACTCCATCACAGTCGAAGACAACACATCGACATACGCTGCTCATGTTCATGGCTGGCAGTCTCTGCTTGAAAGCATTCGCTTAGGCACCAGAAGATTGGGCCGGTGGCGGTGAGGCCACCGACCCATCAACTGTTCTCAGTCGTTTCTGAACTTCAGACGATCTTGTTGAACTCAAGGCCTTGGTACGTCTTGATGACGGATCCTTCACCTGGTCCTGGTTGGTAGGTGATACGGATTGTTGCATCCGTAAGTGCCTGTCCATCAGGAGCGTGAGTTCGTACGAAGATTTGGTCTCCGATTCCGAAGGTAGATTCCTTGAACAAACCTTCGTTGTTGACCTTGTCAACGAATGTCACAAACGCATCGCTGTTCGATGGATCAAATCCATAGACGTTGCTTGTGTTTGAGAGCAATGTTGCGTATGAGGTTCGAACACCATCCGAGCCAGTGTACAGAACTGTTACAGTAACAGCCGCTGTTGCCAACTCAGCTTCGGTTTGATCAACTGTGATTGCCCAGTATCCGTCAGTGGTACCAAGTTCCTTGTTCTCGATGTCGAAGGTGACTCGAGGAACACCCAGCTTACCAGTCTCAGCAAGAGAAGAAGCCCAGACATAGATGACACCAGAAAGGACGACAGTGATAGCGACCATGAGAATGGTAGCGATAACTGGGCTGACAGCCATTTCGTCCTCGACGATGCGTCGGGAGTCTTCTTCTTCCTCGTCTTCTTCTTCACGGCGGCTTGCCATTGCAAGAGCAGTAACGAAGAAGCCAGCAAGGGCTACGACGACGATGCTTGGTGCGAACGATGGAACGGATCCAATACCGCCACCGAGTTGTACAACGGATGGCAACTTGTCACCACTGCTGAGGAAGTCCTCAGATGGCTTGTTCGCATGGTTACATGTGGTTGGGATTCCAGCGTCACTACCAACAGCAGATGCGTTGGAGAACATGACGTTGTTACACCAGTCACTGTCTTGGAGAAGTGGTCGGCGTTGCGACTCCTTCAATCCATCGTCACCGTATGCACCAGGCTTGGACCATTGGTCACCAACAACACCGCCACCGTAGTTGATGTGGGATGTTGGATCGTCGGTCTGGAACCGCTGTGCTGGAGACTTCGACATGTCACACTCTGCGTCAAGACAGGTGAGGACATCCATCTCAACCCAAATGTATGGTGTGTCACCGTTGCCGTTGTCGACAATGTAGACATACTCACTGATTGTGATGGTTTCGCCCCATTCTGGAGGTGTGATGTACATGACGTTCTCAGCTTCACCGTGACCTCCACTGGTGTGGAAGGTTACAGCCAACATGTGATCGTAGGTGTACGGTCCTTGGTCACCACCAGCACCGACGTTGACCTCAACAGGAACGTAGGTACCTGTGAGAACGTTGTTGATGCCTTGGAAGTCGAATCCGACGACGTCATCGAAGTAGTAGTCTGCGACGAGTTCTCGAACGTTCTCAACACGAACACCAATCTCTTGCGTTGCAACACCTTGTTGGTAGTTAGCAATCGGCATGACGGATGGGTCGTAGTTTGGTACGTAGTTCGGTGCTGTAGCAGTATCCTTCAAGACGAGACGGATGTAACAGAAGTCACCTGTGCTCGGTGGGATTTGGTGGATACCGTTGTTGTTCAAGTAGTCGATTTCCCAAGCGTTTGCATTGGTTGTTGCATCAGGAACAAGTGTGAACACAAGATCGTCTCCAATAATTTCAGTACTGAAGTAGTTCTGGTATGTACACTGGTCGGTTGATTCAACAGTCCAAGTCAAGTCAGCAGCATTGTGGTCAACGTCGTACTTGACAGCAGACAGGTCGTAGGTCAAGTTCTCGAGGTTGGTATCATCTTCCATGAGGCTGATGGACCATGGTGCAACTGGAGTCGATCCGTTGTCTGCTGTGACAACTGCGCCAGAGGTAACGTCCCAGTCGAGGACGACTGGAGCATCGTTCACTGGGCTGACCGAGAAGTCAACAGGAAGCGTATCAGCATCTTGGTTTTCTGCACCATCATCAGCGAGGCTGAGGGTGATCGTACAGGTACCACCAAGTTCGTTAGCGGTGTTTTCTGTAATGGTCAACGAGTTTGCAGTAACGCTAACACCGAATGCATCACAGTCATTTGGTACGGATGCACCCCAAGTGTAGACTTGGCGAACAGGGCTCTGCTCGTTGTCCATGTCACGGATGTACGACTTGCTTGCGTTGGAGATATCACCAAGGAACTTGGTAACACTGCCGAATCCTTCAGGAACGATGTTCGTGTAAGATCCGTCGTCAACAAAGACTGGCATACAATCTGCACGTTCTGTGTTACAGATGACTGGCTTGTCGTTGATGTTGTTGACGGTCAAGGTCATGTTCTTTGTGTCGGTCAAGCCGTGGCTGTCCGTAACAATGAACTCGAACTCAACAGTACCGAACTGGTCATCAAGAGGTGTGATGGTAACGGTGTGACCGTTCTTATCCCAGTCGACCAAGACGTTGCTGTGAGCAACGGTTGTTCCCTCAGTGACAGTCCATGTGAGAGTTGCCTCGTCGTCTTGGACATCGTCAGCAAGGTTGGTCAAGGAGAAGGTGTATGCACCACTGTCCTCATCGACTGCGTCATCAGCGAGGCTTGTCTGGATTTCAGGACATGCTCGCTTGATGTCAAGGGTGAGCTCTTGGTTTGTCGCCATCGAAACAGCGTCAACAGTTGCCCAGTCGTATGCACAGTCTGCCTTTGTCTTGATCATCACATCGTAGTCCTTTGCAGGTCCTGCAGTTGTGGTACCCTTGTAGGTACGATAGACAAGTACTTCATCGCTGATGCTTCCAGTTTCAAGATCATCGTGAGTCGTCTCGACGGAGATGTACTCACTGAGTGTCTGGACTCCAGTTGAAACAGTCTGCGTTGGGTGAACAGTTTGAATGTTGGCTGATCCGTCTTGGACGATTGCAACAATGTTCACTGCATCAGGTGTTCCACCAATTCGGCTGAATGGGATAGCGATTTCAAAGAAACCAGCAGTTGTAGTTCCCAAGTCAGCATCAACCGCATCTGAGGACAAGGAGCTCGCGCCCCAACCAAGGAATCCATTGGAGTAGAGATCCATGTTGGAATCGCTGGTTGCCCAGAAGAGGTAGTCCGCTTGAACCGGTAGTGTGTGTGCACCGTTGAGGTTGTAACCAGTGTTGGAACCGCCAGCAACGACATCGAGGTAAATCAAGAGGTCGTTGTTGGTGAGGTCTTCACCAGTCATTCCGATGTAAAGTGCATCGCCTTCACTGTAGGTGACGTAGAAGTCGTTTGTTCCATCACCAGAGACCATACCTGGCATTGCATCGTCAGATGGGTTCAATGGTGTACCACCAATCCAATCTGAGTCGTCACCGTCAACAGCCATGATGTCAGGCTGGAAGGAAGGTGAGACGTATGCTGCACGTGTTCCGTCAGTAGAGACCAAGGTCATTCCAACAGCTGATGCTGCACCGGTGAGGTGCGTAGCATCGAGGCTGAAGAGGTTGGCTTCGTCGATGGTTGCAGATGCAACGATGCTGATCTTCTGGTTGTCGAGCGTGTTACCGATGCTGGTAACGTAGGCGTTCGAGCCAGCGTTAATCTGCGTTGTTGCAGCAGACCAGGTGAGGTTCTCAACAGATCCTACCGACTCAACAGCGTGAAGAGCTGTGGTAGCAGTCGAAGTACCACCGTCCCATCGGAACTCGGTGTTCTCGGCATAGACACCAACGTTGCCAGCAGCGTCGAGTGGGTAAATCCACGAGTAGTCACCATCGACCATGTAGAGACCGGTACCAGTGCTTCCACCGTCAACAGATGCACCAATTGCGGTGACTGTTGCGTCGTCAGCGTAGACACCAGCGGTGGATCCAGCGATGGATGCGTCACCGTACATGGTGAGTGTGGCAGATTCAATCTCAACACCGTAAGCGTATCCAGCGACTGAAGTTCCATCGAGGTCAAGATCGTCTCCCGAGTTCACGGAAGAGATACCAACAGAGGATGCGGAACCAGTTCCGACGAAGGATGAATCAACATCTGAAACGTCACAGCCATCGAGGACCATAGCGTTATCACCAATGGTGACAGTGTTGTCCTTGCTTTGGATGGTGACCTTGTCACAGTCGTTGAAGTTGAATCCAACAGCGTTCGGTGCGGTTCGTCCAGCACTGACTCCGATGGAGTTGTTCTCGACAGAAGGTCCGGTGTATCCGCCAGCACTTGTACCGTAGTAGACAGCGATGTTCGCACCACCGTCTCCCCAAGTGTCCGTCACCTTGAGGGTGTACTGTCCAGCAACGCTGTAGGATGTGAAGCGGTTGTATGCTGTGTTCGAGGAGAACGTACCAGCAGCCCAGCTATCCTTTGTTCCATCAGGCTTAGTAATTTCAAGTCCGATTTCGCTACCCCAACTGTCGGATTCAAGATCGACGTAGATCGTGACTCCGGATGGCACAGTGAACGTACAACTGCTTTGTGTGCTGTAGGAGTTCGAAGCAATCGTACACAAGGAAGTGGTTGGAGCCGGTGGGCTCGTAGCATCTTCCATGTAGATACCGCCGTCTGCATCCAACAGGGAGTTGTTGGAGATGACACCGTATCCAGCGTTTGTCTCAATACCTGCTTCACCGTCTTCTGCGGTTCCGATGATTTCGTTGTCGTCAACGGTATAATCTTGAATACCAATCAACTGAATCGCAGTTTGCGGTCCGTTGAAGTAGTTGCCTTCGATTGTAACTCGCTTGTTGTTACCGTTGTACATCTGGATGCCTTCTTCGGAAGAGGAACTGTTGAACCAGTTGTTCTTGACGACCAAATCATCAGCATATCCGTTAGAACTTGCCCAAACGTCACCGATTTCTCCACCGTTGATGAATTCGTTTCCTTCAATGGTGAGGTTATCAGGTCCGAACTCATTGGCGTTGTGCGTGTATGAGTACGGGCTTCGAGCCATGTAAATCGATGTACCACAGTTGTTGTACGTGCTGTCCTTGATGTAGGAACCATCGGTTCCGTACAGGATTGTACAAATGTCTGTGGTCTGAATCGCATTGTTCAACGGGGTGTAGCCCTTGAAGTGCGTGATCGTCGAATTCTCGATGCGGAGGAACTCCGAACGGTGATCGTTGCTGTTCCAACTAGACTTGTAGGCCATACCGCTCGTAATCGTTGCGACTGGGTTCAATGTTGAGTCCTTGATCGAGATGTCCATTGCCTGGTAGGTGTAACCAATTTCGACACCGGTTTGTTGACCAGTGTTCGGGTTGGTAGCGATGCCATAAATCTCCGAGTTGTGGAGATACAACTCAGGAGCATTGGAACCGGCTTGTGCGTACCAGCGCTGGGTATCGATTTGCGTGTATGCACCAGTGATGAGAACCAAGGTGTTGTTCCAGTTGTGCTCTTCGTTGTCGTCGAAGTACATGAACGGTGAATCCATCATGATGACCTTACCAGACATGTCTTCATCAGTAGCAGCGTAGTAACCGTATTCCTTGTAGGTTCCACCATCACCATCGGACATGGTTCGAGTTGAGCCAGTTCCGAGGAAGTTGCTGCCAGAACATCCTTGCACGACGTTGTAGGCTGTGCTGGTGTAAGAGTAGCAAACACGAGCTTCGATTCGGTTGGTTAGATCGATGGTTCCAGTGTTGCCACTAGCATCGTTCAAGGAGAGACCTTCGAACGCATATCGGAAGTCACCGACGTTGCTGCTGCCTGTAGAGTATGCAATCTTGGCAACTGTCACCGCTTCGTATCCTGCGAGATCATCGTTGGTTGTTCCAGACGAATCGATACGGACGGTTCGGAATTGGATTCCACCAGCCTCTCCATTCGTATCGGTCGTACCGGTTCCAGTGATTTGCTTGTCAGCGTTCATGAGAGCGATGTTCGTGTTCGCCACTGCGTTGGTGTCGGCTTCAAGCGTAATCGTGAGTTCACGCATTCGCTCAAATCCACCAGTTCCAGTGACAGAAACCTTCGAAGTGTCGATGGTTCCTTCGATGAAAGAAACCTCGCTTGAACCCGTAATCTTGATGTCGTTAGCCGTATTAGCAAACGTCGAATCTGAGATGGTGATATCACCAGATCCAGCGGTTTCAATACCAACGTTATTGCCAGAGACCGTTACTCCATCCATCGTGAGATCCTTTACGGTTTGAGAACCGTATTGGTAAGCAGCTCCAGCGCTGTTTGCGATGGTTCCAGAGAGATCGCCTCCGAAGTCCTTGACGTAGTAGATACCTGCGTTGTTTTGGCCATCAAAGTCAATGTTTGTCATGTCCATCTGGCCGGAACCAGAGGAACTGACAAGCATACCGTAGTCACCGCCATCAACAGCAATGTTGTTTGCGGAAGCAGCTACGACTCCAGTAATCTCGACACCAGCGTCTGTTGGGTTGGTGATGTCGATTCCATCAAAGTTACCGGATGCAAAGTTACCACCAATGGCGATACCTGTGTCAGCTCCAGTGATTTGTCCGTTCTCAAAGGAAGCGGTTCCACTGTCACGGAGGTAGTCACCGAGAGCACTTGGGTCGTTACCTGCACGGGCGACGAAGTCAAGACGGTCTTGGTAGTTGTCTGCACGGTTGTGAAGAACGTCGACGTACATTGTGACAGCAGAGATCGACGAATCACTGATGTCAACGATTGGGAAGGTCATTCGAGCACCTTCGCCAGGTGACATGTAGTAGCTGTAAGCGTAGTCGAGACAGATGTTGTAGTATCCACCGTATCCGTTGTATCCTTCAGGAGGCTTGTAGACACCTTGACCACCGTGGTAGGAGTTGTAGTAGTAACCCCAGTAGTGGTATGGGTACGATCCATAGGATGGACTCGTGTCAGTGTCAATTTCGCTCCAGCGGAATCCGAATTGGTCAGGGTAGTAGTAGTAACCTGGGTAACCAGGGTAGGACTGAGGCCCTTGTGGCCAGAAGTAGTGCATGTAGTACATGTATCCGTCAAAGGATCCTGTGTAACCAGGACCATACGAATATCCGTAGTAGTTGCAATGCCACGAAGCGACACCACCTTCACCACCAGCGTAGGTAGCTGCACCGTTTCCGGACTTAGGATCGCTCGTTCCCCATGGGTAGTAACCCAATTTATCAGGCGTGGTAATGTTTTCAGAAACTTCTCCACTACCGTCATCGTAGGTGATCTCGATGTTCCATCGGTCAGTGAGCATGTAATACTTGCTCGTAGCATAGTTGTAGGTCGGGTGAGCGTTTCCACCACCATAGATGGAGTTGGCACCTACTTGCAGGTAATCTCCAGAGCCAAGGAAGGCAGAGAGATCGATAGCATAGGTGTGCCATCCAGTGGACTTACCGGAAAGGGAAGTCGAACGGTAGATGGTAGGCAGGCTCATTCCACCATAGACGTCGACACCAACCGTGTTGTCAGTTGAGGTAAACCCGTCGATTTGTGGAGCACCGTTGAAGGATTGGATACCAACAGCAGCGTTGGAGACAGCAATGTTGCTGTACGATCCACTTGCTTGCTCAACCCAAAGAGCAGTACCGGTGTTACCGGTGTTGATGATGCTCGAAGAATCGATGGTTGCCGATCCACCGTCAACCTTGACAGTTGCCATGTCATCTGAAGATGCGCTGGCACCGTAGATGGTACCGGAGTTACCCATAACGAGTGTTGCACCATCTCCGATGTAGAGTGCAGATCCAGTGCTTGAGTCTTGTGCAAGGTCACGGATGATACCACCATCGACGTTGAGAGTTCCGTCCTGGACATCAAGGGTCAATGGGTAGGTTGAGGACACAGCCTTGACAGTTGCCTTAGCTGTGCTGGATTCACCGACATAGAGCATTCCGCCGTTTGAGAGCGTGAGAACTGGGGAGTTCGTTGCAGTCGACTTGACGTTGAGGATAGCACCGAGCAGGCGAACAACACAACCGTTGAGGTTGAGGTCTTCGCTGAGTGTCATTGGTGTTCCGTCAAACTCATAGATGGTTGCACCAGATGCCGTGGTTCCGTTGGTTGGGAGACCAGCACCAGTGTCAGCGTCGGTCCATGCAGCCAACCAAGTACAATCCATGTTGGTACCGTTGAAGTCGACAGGAGCAGGGAACAACTCAAGATCGTAGGAGGATCCGATAGTGAATCCACTGCTCAGGTCGCTGATGTACCATGCGTCAGTTGTTAGGGTCTCGTTCTGACCAGCAGGTCCGAAGGCTCGGAGGTTGTGATCGGAGTACGAGTTTCCGTTGCTGTCTCCAGTGATGACCCAAACATCGGCTTCACCGTTTGCGTCGGTGATGTGAGATCCGACCTCGAAGAGTTCAGAACCTGAACCATCAACGACGCTTGCACTGACAACGTGTCCACTCTTTGGCACTTGCGTGACTGCAGAGCTGACAACTTCAGTTCGGAAAACACCGAGTGTCGCAAGTCCACCGTAGTAGACAGTTGCAGAACTCGAGGTGTAGACGTCACAGTCTCCGGTAGAACCGGAGGAATCTGCACAGTCGTCGCCGTTCTGGTCAACTTCAATCAAACGGACGTCAGCGTTGGAGCTTCCGTATGCGAGGTAAACACCATTTCCAGCGTTGGAACTGGTGATGGCAATATTACCGAGTGTCATCTTGGAGTTTCGTGCGTAGACAGCATGGTCTGTGCTCGATGTGTGTGTGAGCGTACCACTGTCGAAGATCATGTTGTTAGGAGCAGCGCTGCTTGAACAACTGCTGTAAACACGGTCTGAATCCATTGTCGTAACATCGACAATCCATCCACAGCCTGCGACACCAAATCGACCGGAGTCGAGGTTGGTGACAATCATGGCGTCGGTTGTGATAGCGTTTCCAGAGAAGTCGATGTGACCTGCAGTAACGTCGTTCATGATGGAGGGTTGCATTCGGTAGATGAGCATGTCACCTGCGGTTACATCGTCCATGATGGCGTTGTCACCAGATGGCCCGTTTGCTGTGCTTGATGCGCCACCAGGAGCGATGGTCAAATCAGCAGTTCCCCAGTCAACTTCGGTCATGTTGATGACACCGAGAGCGTTGATGGACGCACTGGAGTAATCAGGAGCATCGAAGTTGAACATCTTGACTTCACTTGCGACACCGAAGTCAGAAGTGAGAACTGTACCGGTTTGTGTTGTTCCAGATGTGATGGTTGCACTGACGTTTGAAACAGTGACGTGTTGGAGATCGGTGTCAATCAAGTTGACATATGCGTTCTCAATGGTCACGTTCTCGACGTGGAGCATTCCACCAGTCGAACCTGGGTAGTTGACAATCGCACCGCCCCATGATTCACCATCTGTGTTACAGTTGGTCATGGTTCCTTCAAAGATGATTGCATCCGCACTCGATGGGAGGTTGATACAAGCCTTGTCTGCGCCAGTGATGGCGAAGTTGTTCATCGTGAAACCAGTTCCTTGACCGCTACCGTGACGGATTGCTGTCTCGACGTTGGTAAAGGTAACGTGGCTGAAGGTGAAGTTACCGACGTTACTGTTGGAGTAACATGGTCGGGAACCACCAGAGCTGTCAGCACAGTAGGCGTTGTAGTCTCCGTGGCGAGAACCAGCGGAGATCGCTGCTGTGCTTGTGTTGTTGAAGTCAACGTAGCTGAAGACGTGACGGTCATCTGTACCACCCGTGGTAGTACAGTCGTCCGTGAAGGAAAGACCCTTCCACTCAGCACCGCTTTGTCCTTCGAAGAGAACACGGTGCGTCGAGTTACCAGATACAGTGACAGAGTCACAAGCACCATCAACGGAGATACCCTTGCCGGAAGCGACTTGAATGACGGTTCCCGGTTCAATGGTCAAATCTCCTCCACTGATGGAGAGGAAGTCACTGTTCGGGCTGATTCGGTATGGCGAACCTTCGGTGTCCCAAATACACTCAATGTTGTTGTTGGAACAATCAAGATCGCTGTCGATGTCAGTACCCTTGCCTTCGAATGGCATAGCACGGACGTAGACACCACAGTCAGCGTTCGAGTTGTCGTAACAGTAGTAACTTCCGTAGTAGCTCCACCATGGTGCAATTGTACCAGGTCGAGCAGCGGAGTTGCTCGAGTATGGCAGTGCTGGCATGTTGGTACCCCATGTGGTGATACCTCGCTCGAGAGCAGTGGATCCACTGTCAATCATGTAGAGGTAACCGAGACGGCCGATTCGGAGTCGGTCGTTGCTGTCATCACCATCAAAGGACTTCTGGAAGTAGTCAAACTTGAAGCCAGAAGGCAAATCGATGTTTGCGTTACATCCGGTCTTGTATTGGTTCCAGTAGTAGCTGTATGCACAGTAGTAACCTGTTGGAGTACCGGCTGAGGTACCAGAGATAACTTCAGCAGCGTTGGTGACAGACTTGATTCCTGTTGCGAAGGTCTCGTATCCGTGGTCAGTACCATCAGTGGAGATACGGAAGTTCGCTGTGTGCGGGTTTGCACCAGCCATGTATCCGGCTCCTGGGTTTCGCATGGTGTCACCACGGGTTCGTGTGTGATCCATGTAACCAACAGTTGCGTAATCGTAGTATGCGTTACAAGACGAGTCGTACTTGAACTCAATCTCGTTCGTGACGTCATAGAAGATAACTTGGTAGTCACACAAGTATTGTGTGTTGTATCCCATGTCTCGCCACTCAACGATGAGCATCATGTTCGGGTCACCAACTTCGAAGGAGTTGGTTGAGGTCGTCTTGGTGTTCACACCGCTAGCAACAGTGGATGTATCGGTTGCAGTAGCATAGTAAGTGACGTAGTCGCCACGCTCGAGCGTGGTGATTTCAGCAGACCAATCACATTCAGCATCGATACACTCACTTCGTTGCTTGCCAACGGGGTTGAGCTTCATGGAACTGTAGGTTCCGTTGTTAATGCTGTAGTAGAGTGTTGGACCTTCACCGATCGTATTGTTGACGTTGAGACCCGATGGTGGATCACCTGCATCAGAAATGGTGTAAGTGAAGGTACGAGTCTTGCTGTGCGAGTCTCGCATGACACCGTGGTCCAAGTCAGGAGCGCTGGTATCTGGTGTTGGTGCAACGTTTCCTACCTTGTAGGTGGTTGAACCAGAGGATGCCATGCGCCCGTAGTATCCGGCGCTAAGTGCAAATCCACTCCATCGGTATGAGGAAGAGTATGCGTAGTAGTAACCGGAGGAACATCGAGCGTTGCTGGATGTTGAACGGTAGAAGTAGTAGAAACCGTTGGTACCTGCACAGAGCCAGTTGGCCTTGGAGGTGCTGTAGGTTCCGTTCCAGTCGAACTTACCGAACGTTCCGGTAATGTCCAATCCAGAGAGCGGAATGTTGTACGCTGCGGTGTAACCGTAGGTGCTGACAGATGTAGCACCTGTTCCACCAGCAAGTTTGCCGGTTTCGATTTCGGGTGTTGAGTCACCAATACCGACCATACCCCACTTGTTGTCAGTGGCGTCGTAGTGGTAGATGAGGTTCATCTGAGGGCCGTTCTTTGCACTAATGGCAAGGAATCCACCGTCACCTTGGTGCATCTCCATCATACCTGATCGAGTTCCACCGTAGCCGTTGTATCCGCTACTTGGTGTGGTTGTCCACTGCATCTTCCACTGTGAGTAGAAGTAGTAGGAGGACGAGTAGAAACAGGAGTAACTTCCTGTTCCACAGTTGGATACGTCCCACTCGAAGAGGTACTCATCGCTGTGGTCGTAGTAGGTCATTTGTCGGTCGTGGTACCCTTGTGGGGTGTAGTAACTACCAGAGTGAACGTCTGTCTGAAGGACAGTGAACTTCTTGGCAGTACCTGCGTTGACAATATCATCAACAAAGAACCAGTGTGCGTTGCTTTCAACCCATGTGCTAGGATTGCTTGACGCAGATGCTGGTGGTACCGGGTCGTATCCGACGTTGGCACCGTTGGATCCTTGGTTCAAGTCTCGGAACTTCCAGTAGTACTCAACATAATCGCCAGCGCTGATGTCGGGGGTGGTTGCCTTGAATCGGCAGTCCGTTGCGGTTGTGCTGCAGGATTGGACTGTTGTTGCGCTGGTGGAGGCCCAAGTACCGTTGTTGATGCTGTAGAACAACTTGACACCGTTGGTCGACGTTGTGTCAATTCCTGAAAGATCGGTCAACTTGGTGAAGAAGGTTCGCTCACCCTCGACATACGAAGTGAGTCCAGAGTATGCTACGTGACTGGAGGTTGGGGCATCCGCGTCAGTACCACCTGAGTAAATGACTTCGAGGTAGCTGTTTGAACCACCGCTGTTGTATGCGTAGGTGTAGATGTAAACGCTTGATGTCATTCGAGCACCCATACCAACGGTACCCGAGTTTGTTTGAGCGTTCATGATGTAGTTGTGCGAACCAGTGGACGAAGAACAAGCAGTACCTGCTGCGTTGTTGTTGTCACAGATTTCAGCTGTCCTCCATCCGGTTCCCTGGGAGTAGGTACCTGATGCTGCAGAGTTTCCGATAGAGGAAATCAACTTGCGCTCGTTGGTGTTGGAGTTGGATCCAGACAACAAGTTCGCAGCGATAGCACCTGAACAGGAAGCGGAAGAGATACCGTAATTGTATCGAGCGTCGGTTCCACAAGCCTCGAGGACTGCAGCGGTGATGCTGGTCGAGGAGGAACTACCGTACCCGTAACTTACGTATTGCTTCCAGTTGATTTCTTCAACGGTTGCACCGCTTGGTAGAGCGGAGCTGGTACCAAAGTTGTAGCGGTGCCATGGGACGTAGTAGTAAGAACCGTAGTAGCGATAGAGGTAGGAATAGGTACTGTTGTAACAGTATCCATAGTAGACGTAACAGTATCCACGGTTACCGCTCGTTACCTTGATTGTTGGATCAAGTGCGAGAGGGAAGGCTCGATCTTCTGACATCAACCAGTCCGATTCAACGGCGGTTGTCAAGAGAACCATAGGACCGTAAACTTGCACGAAGTAGGTGCCGATGTACGGCTCTTCAGCCATCTCTTCCATGACGACTGGCTCAGGGATGGTGGCCAGGAGTTCGCCAGATTCAAGACTGCGGATTTCAAGTTCGCCTTGGGTTGTCGTGATTTCTTCGCCGAGTGCAACGCCATCCATGAAGAGGCCGTAGCCGATTGGTAGACGAATGGTCTCTGTCATACCGAAGTATGCTGCGATTTCATCGAGAACTGGGCGTTCTTGGATGAGGAGGTTTTGCTTGACTTGTGTCGTGTCGACAGCGTAGTCGAGAGCAAAGCCTTCTGCGAGAGGGTAACGAATCACGTTTCCACCGACTTCAACGTCGCCCATTGCTGGTTCAGCATGGTATGGCATTGGGGCGGTTCCTGTGATATCGATGGTGACGAGCATTGGGTTCAAACCAGTGACGATTGGATCGACGAATTGGTTTGGTTGGATGCTTACACCACTGGCAACTTCTGCACCGAATGTGGTTGTGAAGATGTTCTCTTTCACTTCCCACCCTTCAGGTGTTGCCATGATGTTGAGGTTGATGTCCTCAAAGGCCCCACTGTCAGCAAGGTAGTGCATTGGCTCATCGCTTGTGAGCTGTGCAATCTTGCCATCCTCAGTGAGGAATCCCTTTGTGTTCGCCTGCCTCATGCCCAGGAGTTCCTGAGCGGCATCATACTCATAGGTTGTTTGTTCGATGGCGGCTGGCAACTTGAAGAAATCGTCAACTTCTGAGACGATCTCTGCATTGCTGACAGTTTCGGTTGCGGTGTTGTCCACTAGGCTTGTCATTGGCATGAAGGCCATCAAAGCACATAGTAGAACGGCAATTCCGATTCCACCCATTGCGGTTTTCGTTTTCTTATTCTTGTTTCCCAACATAGTCATTCACTCCATACGGACTGTATGCAAGTGCAACCACGTTCTCCGCCACTTATAGGGGTTGGGGTGCAAATTGTTTGATTTTCAAATTTCATTGAGCAATTGAAACGTTATACTGCGAGCGATTTTTCTACCTCAATGGTACAAACAATTTGTAAAATGAACATTTATTTTAATTCAAGATTTTCGATAATCTGTTGAATTGATCTCCAATGTTCTGACCGGGTTCAGAACATGAAAATAAAAAAAGGCCAGAGAGGGCGCCTGAACGCCCTCCCTGGCGGATTCTGTGCGCTCATGCACACAGATTACGACTTGTGGGTCGTTTGTCTGAGATCAGTAGTCCCAGTCCTTGTCTTCGCCGTCGCCACCGCCTCGTGAGAGGATAAAGGCTCCAGCGATGAAGGCTACAACGACGACACCGCCGATGGCACCCCAGGTCCAACCTGGGAGCTCACCGCTCGAAGCATCGTCACCGTCGGTGTTGTCATCGACGATCTCTCCACCTTCGTTTGCCTTGAAGAAGGCAGCGTCAGCACCAGCATCTCCAGAGGATGATGCGGTTCCTGTGTTACCGAGGGCATCAACTGGTACAACTGCGAAGTACACTGTGTACTGTCCAGGAGCGGTGCTCATCATGACATCTGCAGTCATGGCATCGGCGCTACCTGTGTTGACACAGGTTGTTGGCATGTTTGCCGCATCGAAGGCTTCACGATTCTTGTAGCAGACGTTCCAAGATGCAACGTCATCGGTTGTTCCTGTTGCGCTCCATGTGAGCGTCCACTTGTCGCCAGCTTCCGTGACGGAAACACCGGTTGCTGCAGCGTTGTCGACTTGCTTGTCAGCCACGACAGTAGCAGTACCGATTGGCGTGCTGCAGAGTCCGTCGTTGTTGCAAACGGCAACCTCAATGGCGTAGGATTCTCCGTGGGTTGTGGATGAACCACTGTAGGTGTACGAGGAGGTACCTCGATCCAAATCGACCTCGAAGTCGACACCGGTTCCCATGATGCTGATGGAAATCTTATCACCAGCAAGAGGAGTTCCAGTGAGTCCCCAGTTCATGACAAGGTCTCCACCCACTCCAGGAGCAGCGTTGAAGCTGCCAATGGCTGCGCTTGGCGGATCCTTCGCCTGAAGCGGAGCATCGACCAACATCAACTGTCCAGCAGGTAGTGTACCGCCGGATAGAACGGCTGAGAGAACGGACTTCGTTGAGTCTTCTTCGCTGTTTGTTGCTCCGTCTGCGAGGAGTTGTGTCAAGGCAGGGTTGTTGCAGCTTGTCGAGTACCACAACGACGATGCACCGAGTGCAGAGTCAAAGGTCAAGTCGATGCTCTGAGCGAGGACATCTGTTGCACCATAGTTGGTCTCAGGAGCGTAATCGATGACTGCAATAGGCGTGTACTTTCCACTGAGGAGGTCGCCCAATGCCCCGTTTGGATCTGGCAAGTCGATGCTTGCACAGTCGTCGGTGTTTCCATCAGAAAGTTCGATGGTGAAGCCAGCTTTGTCGAAGTACGTCAACGAGTAGTCCATTGAGATTCCACTATCGGTCGTGTTTGTTGCGACTGCATCGTTCCAAATTGTGACTTGGATTGTTTCAGTGACGGAACCACCGTGTGCGTCCGTTACGGTTACATCAACTGGGAAGAGTGTGACGAACTCCTGAATGATTGGAGTTGTGCACGTTCGAGCAACGCCACCCATTCCACCGCAACCTGCGAGTGGGGTGCTTGAAGCGCCACCGACCCAAGTGTAGGTCAGTCCTTCACCTGTCACGTCATCTGCATCAAACACAGACACTTCGAACTCAAGCATGCTTTCCATTCCAAGGAAGAGGTCGCCTTGGGTAACGAGGTCAAGAGAAGAAATAACCGGGAGGTTGTTTCGAACTTCCTTCTCCATGGAGACGAGGTTGTTGCTTGGCTTTTTGTCTGTGACCTTGCTTTCCATGATCAAGTTGGCCTCGATGGTGTAGGTTCCAACGTCGAACTCAACCATCATGCATGCGTGTCCTTGGTCAAACGCCATTGGCCCTGTTCCAAGTTTGGCGTAGTTGTAGGATGGCTCAACGCCTTGCAGGCATGAGTTGACTGTATCAGTTATGACCTCGTTGGTGTCGAGGTTCGTGACGGTAAACGTAATGTTCCAATCGTACAACTCAGATGACGTGGAACCACGGTGTTCGACAGCAGCATCGATGTACGATGTACCAACAGATAGATCACCAGGCTCACCTGCACCTACTGTGAAGGTCGCAATTCCAGTTCCATCGTTGTTGTATCCTTGGTTGACGGTCAGCATTGAGATTCGGATGTCGTGGTAGGTGCTGAGCGATCCTGTGATTTCATCAGCATTGTTCCGAGTAATAGCATCCTTCGTGAACGATTCTTCACAGAAATCGCTGTACACTTCCTCCACCGTTTCATTGCTACCATCAGGATTTGTGATGGTCGTTGTATTGGTGCGGATGCAGGATTCGAACTGTCCATAGAGCGAGTAACCACCAAGCGAGACATCGACGCTGTAACCAGCTTCGGTGTTGCTTGAATCAGGAGTTACTGAACCTGTGTATGTCCAAACACCGTTGTTGACGTCGTTTGACATGATGGTTCGAACCTCTGTTATGTTGTCCGTAACGTCGGTTTCGTTTTGGTAAACCATGACGACTTGATCTGTTCCTACGTTCACCGAGTGAACAAGAGTACCGATAGTAGCTGCCCAGAGGTCAAATCCATTTGGACCTTCTGCGGCTGAGACATCACCGGAAACATCGATTTCCATCGAAAGGTTGTGGGTGATGAAATCAGTTGAACCGTTGAGTTTAACGCTGATTTCGAAATTCTTTACGCCTTCGCCAGTTGCAACGACGGAACCATCTGTCCATTCGATGTCAACTTCGATGTCGAGGTAATCAACAACTTCGACATAGACTTGTTGAACATCGTTTCCTGGATCAACATCTTGGTCGGAGTAGACCTCGATTTGAATGACATAGATACCAGCGGCAGGCGTCCAAGTAGCATCGCCACCACCGTACTGGAGGGTGGTTTTACCGCCCTTGAAGACTGCACCTGCAGCGAGGGATTGATCATCACAAACGCTGACATCGTCACAAATGACGTCAGGGTTATCGAACTCAATGTCCGCTCCCGATGCGTCCTTAGCAAGCATGAGTGGGTTTCCATTGCCATCCGCGATCCAAACAGCTGCTTTGTAACCAAGTTCAGTAATGGCTTGGTTACCTGAATTTTGGATGTAAACTTCGAAGGTCGTGTCTTGACCGACGAAGAGTTCATCACGGCACTCTGGGTTGCACTGGGTTTCTTTCGGTGAAGTAATCGCAACGAGTTCTGCATCAGCACCGTTGCGGGCTCCAGCATCCTCGATTACTTCGGTTGTTTCTAGTTGTGTGATGTCGATGTTCGCCATTAGGCTAGCAAGCAACAACAGCACGAGCATTACAGGGGTAATTTTTCTCATGTCATATCCTCCAATAAGGGCGGTAACTCGCCCTACGCAAAACGACGTATATATACTATGGGTGCGATTATTATCGGAAACGAATATAAAAATCAAAATCTGCAAAAACAAGGGACTGAAAGCAAATCGCAAGTTTAGTTGAACGAACGTAAGGCTTCAGATGGCTCTATGTTTGATGCAGACCGAACTGGAGAGAAGGTGGCAAGATACACCAAGCCTGCACCACCTACCATCACCCAGAGAACCGTGGCCCACGGCAGAACAAGTGCAGCACCTTCCTCTTCCCATATCGCTGAATGAAGCCCAACGTGGAACATCAGTGCAACAACAATGCCGTTCAAGATTCCGAGCAAGGAAACCCATCCGATCTCGATTAGGTGCACACGCACAACCATGCCCTTCGTGAAACCGAGCGCACGCAACATTCCGATGTGCTTTCTCCGTTCGGATACCGAACGATAAGTAACAACACCGATTCCTGCGATGCCGATAATGAGTCCAATCGCAAGGTATCCTTCAAAGAGTGCAAGTATGGAGAGCACCAGTGCTTGAATAAGTGCCACATCCTCAGCAATCAACGAAACGTCAACACCTTCTTTTTCCAAATCCATTCGAAGATGTTCGGCGAGTTCTGTTGCAGCTTCACGCTCTGAAGCAGATTTTCCTGCTGCTGAAAAATATCGCACTTCGCTTGCATCAAACCCATCCGATGCCTTGCTTTCTTCGGACACGGATACGTAAACTCGTGTCAGCGAACCGTCGTACTGTTCAATGACAGGTTCAGATGGCATCCACACACCTGCAGAAAACAAATACGATGATTGCTCAAGGATTCCTCCAACCATCATTTCCCGCCGATGGCTTGGTTGTTGAGCATCGATGATCGTGATGTTTTCCCCTACTTTGACGGAAAAGACACCAACGTTTGTTCCATCAAGAGAAGATTCCAATCCAAACGAAGCATCAACAAAGACAACATCGCCACGTGAAAGCATCTTTGTCCATGCTTCATCGGAAGAATCGCCAAGTGAGGAATCCCAGATGTGGAGCGGTAAACCCCCGTGCTCAGCAAACCCATCATCAACACCTCGAAGAATGTACGGAGAACGCTCTTCTTGTTGATTCTCAATGAATGCTTGTGCACGATAGACCCGTCCAACACCATCGATGTTCGCTTGGTTGGTCTTCTCAAGACCCCATCCTTCCACGGAACCCTCCAGTTGCAATGGACGTGAACGTGATGCTGAAAGCATTAACTCAAATTCGCCCTCGGATTCTTCAACAAACGAACTGGAGTAATTTTCGAACTGAAGCGTATAACCACTCAAAACAATCACTGAGAATACGGTGATGGAAAACATGCCCATTACAACTGCGGTGCGCAATGGTTTGTGTAAGGGATAGGAGAGAGCAACGGGCACAACTGCGCCACTTCGGAACGAGGCGAGGCGAAGGATGCCACGGATCATGAGTGGCGCTAACGAAGCAAGAACCAAGACGCCTGCAAACACCTGGACCAAGCCAATGACGATGAATGAAAATTCATTGGGCGTCAAACCAGAACGAACAGGGTCGAGGGAAGAGGGTAACGCAGTCCAAATCAGAAGGAAAACGCCGATGAAACCGATCGTTTTGCGGGGTGCTTCTCGGAAGGTTGGCAGCGAGCCATCCGAGAAGCGCTTCGCTCGAAGAACTGGAACAATCCAAAACACAATCGGGCAGATGAAGAGAACAATGCAACAGCCGAGAACAATCCAGACGCTGTGAGCGAAGGTTCCACTACCGAGAACATACAAACCGGAAGTAACGAAGGTCATACCCAAGGCACCAATCACAAAGACGTACAGCCCCCAAGGGACGTGTTGAGGCACACGTAGTGGTACATTTTTCAACGCATGAACGATGACCATTCTCGAAGACCAGAGAGCCGATGCAAACATCGTTATCATTGCAATATGGAAGCCCCAAAACCATCCTGCGAGGATGGATGATGCGTCGACGTGGAAGGAAAATACGTCAGCCCCTGCTGTGGCAAATACGCTGGAAAAGCCAATTCCAATGAACCAAGCAAGTCCTACCCCAGCGAGGGAACCAATCATACATCCAACCAGGGCTGCAATGGAACCTTCAATCATCGCAACATATCGCAAATCCGAGCGCGTCATACCGAGCGCTCGAACCGTTGAATACTCCTTTTGCCGAACATCGAAAAGCATGGTGATGATGGTAATGACGAGGAGAATGCCTGCTGCAATCGTAAACGAACCAAAGACAAGGAACATAGCAGATAACACACCAGATGATGCTTCTGCTTGTTCGAGTGCGTCGATTTTGACAGCCTGAACGGAGAGGAACAAATCATCGACACCCATCATGGAGTCAAGATGCAATTCCAATGCCAACATCTCATCGTTCGAAACGTTGCTCAACACGAGCATTGATCGCTCGTTCTGCTCAGCAGCTGCTAAGAATTCACCGTCGTTCATGTTGATGAGTCCAAGAATTACTGCATCCAAATCGGACAGTGATGAGAGACGGTCATCATCAACAAACGAACCGTTGATCGTCAAATTCAAGGATTCGTCCGAGCCAAATGCGTACTGAAACAAACCCGATGCCATAACGTTTCCTTCTTCGAAGTTTGAGAGTGGTTCAAGCCGCTCACCGATGCGAATCTCACCTTCATCGACCAAGAGTGAAGAGGCATCACCATCAAGCGCGAAAAACATCTGTGGAAGCGTTCCAAATCCTCCGGCATCCGAGAGAATAGGCAGGCGCATGGATTGTACAGAATTGTCCTGCATCGAACGAAGAACCATTCCTGAACCCTCAATGCACCAAGCATGTGTAAGATTGGCTTCAGTACCTGTGCCTGGACAGACCTCAGGCCCTTCTATCGTATTCAGCGGCCATTCACCAGCCCCTATTTCAACAAACGATTGTTGTTCATCCGAAAGCGATTTCTTGTAAAACGACTCGCTGAGGAGCCCTTCGACTCGAAGGTAGAGATCATTCTCATCGACTTGAAGTTCCCAATCCAAGACGGTTGAAGGAAGGCTGAGGTTGAGCAGCGTTTCATTGACGCTCGCATCAACAACATCACCGTACCAGAGCATTGGCAAAGCGTTCGCTTCAATCGCAAACCAAGTGCTCGATTGAGAGACAACAGCAACCATCGCTTTGTCCTCAAGTACGAATGTTGTTTCTTCATCATCAGATGCGTTTCCGACGACCAGGCCTCCCCCATAAGCCGCGAAGCCGAATCCTTGATCGATGGATATGTCATTGATGATGTCACCACTGGGCACACGCCACACCCATGAGGTATTGTTGGTTTCAAAGCCAAATCCAGAAGGCCCCCAATGCCATAGTGTTTCATCTTCAACCAGAACACCATCCAAGTCACCATCTGCGAGCGTCAAAAGATTCTCTGAAGCAGCCTCAAGGCCAATTAACGGGACTTGAAGCACCTCCATCATCGCTGAATTGGAGGCCAGCGAGGTTCTGTTTTCGGCAAGGCTACCAACGATTCGAGGTGAAAGTCGGCCTAACCCGTTGGTCGATGCGATCGTGACTGCGTCGCCTTCCGTAATGAATTGAAGACCTGATTCGTTTGCGCCAATACTTTGGTTGAGTGTTTGCACGATGCTCGTCAGGACTGGGTCAACAGCCGAGCGTTCCTCATTGACGCCTTGGAGTGAAATCCGAATGGAGGTCACATTCCCTTCCGCCTGTTGCCATTGCTGGGCGGTGAGTAAATCGGTAAACATGGCCGGCGTGGTCGTACCTGCAAGTTGGCCTTGACCTGCCATTGGAACCACTTGATGAATTGAAAAATTCTCCTCAACCCGTTCGATTCCGTTCTGGTTTCGAACATACCAACCTAGTTGAATCTCTTCACCTACATCAACTTCAAGTTCATCAGCAAAGACTTGATTGACAACAATCTGAGGGGATGACGAAAAACGGTTCACTTCTTCCAATTCAAACCAGGTCAGGCCTTGTTCTTTGGAGCCAATTCGAACACCATCGTGATGCTCTAGGGCAAACCAAGCCACACTCGGGTCAGCGAGTTCTTGCGCCGTTACGACCGATGTCGAAACAACCCGACCAGCCTGCACGTAATCGATGTTCTGCAAATCAGCGTCCCGAAGGCTACTGACGAGTGATTGTGGCATCTCAATCACCTGACCTGAAGTAGCATCAAAGCCTGATATCAGGACATCAGTGTCGCCCCAAGCCGCTTCAACTTCTTCTCGAACCGTTTGGTCGAGTGAATCACCCACAATGAGCGATGAGGATATGATTGCTGAACCGATCATCAACCCTGCCATCAGAAGTGCTGCTTGCCTCTTTTTTCGAACAAGTTGTTGCCATGACAACCGAAAAGCGAGCAATCTCCTTGGGGATATAACAGCCTGAATGCCGAGTAAACTCACATAACCGAACATCAAGCCGCCGACAAACCCGTTCATGGTTGTGAAACCGAGCCATAGAAGGATGAAATATGTGAGAATACCATCAGCAAGAGGTGTGATGACAATGAGGAATTGAGCGCCCCGTGTGCATTCTTTCCTCAAACCGTAGGCTGCGCCAAGCGCTCCAACAAAAAGGAGGAGCGCAAGGAGCAGTAGAAGCAACACCCCTACTCCTCCTCAATCAATTCCTCGAGAAAACGCCCGTCGGACATTCTTCGAATCGAATCGCATTGTTGCGCAATCGATTCATCGTGTGTAACAATGAGAAAGGTTGTATTTCCAACATTGCAAAGCGTTCTGAGGAGGCGAATGATGGAAGCAGATGTTTCAGCATCCAGATTTCCAGTGGGTTCATCGCAAAGAACAATGGTCGGACGATGGACGACGGCTCGAGCAATGGCAACGCGTTGTTGCTGACCACCTGAAAGTTCGGCTGGGCGATGTTCGAGACGATCCCCGAGGCCAACTGCAGTCAGCGCCTTTGTTGCCTCCTGGCGGGCTTCATTCGCAGGTCGACCTTGAATGAGTAAGGGCAATTCGACGTTCTCCAAAGCGGTCATGACTGGTAGGAGATTGAACTCTTGGAAAATGAAGCCCATGTGTTTTCCACGAACTCTCGTACGTTCATCATCGCTTGAACCGTAGAGATTTTCTCCATTGACCATAACGATTCCAGAATTCGGCTCGTCAATTCCTGAAAGAACGTTGAGTAAGGTCGTCTTCCCACAACCCGATGACCCCATGATGGCCACCATCGAACCTTGATTGATGGAAAGGGAGACATCTTGAACAGCCTGGATGACCGACTCCCCCGACTCATACAATTTCCATAACCCCTCAGCATGAAGTGCGAACGCCATGGAGAACCATACGGCTACGTATTGATAAACTGCCGCATCGACCTTGCTCCATGTCATCCGGATATGTGCGCATCCTTGCCTTCGGACCCATTGCAGAGGCTATTGGTTCTCGCACATCCAAAGTTGAATGGAGAGAGGGTCTCAGCATCGAGGACATCGTCCATGAATTGGAGATGAGCCATTGGATTGGACAAGGCCTAGCTGTGGCCTTGAATGGCGAGCGTTGCCCCATTGATGTTCATTGCCAACAAGGGGACGAAGTCGCTCTTCTACCACCTGTATCCGGTGGCTGAATACGGGCAATTCTCGTTCATCAATGGCAAGTCTTGAAAGCCTCAAGCGCTAGGGCAGGTTGGGGAACTGCATGGCCTTTAGTCCGGGACCACTTGAAATCATCATCCTGCTTGGAATCTTCTTCATACTCTTTGGTGCGGAGCGATTGCCCAAGATGGCCAATGCCCTTGGACGTTCAAAAGGCGAATTCCACAAAGGACTCAATGAGGCAACAACGATGGCAACAATTACTGATTTGGAAGCAGGTGGAAAAACGCCTGACCAGGTTCTCATGGATCGTGCAAAGGCCGTAGGAATCGACCCGACCGGCATGGCAGTCGATGAACTTGAAAAGAAAGTTGCAGCGCTCGAATCCCTAAGTGCTGAAGAGTGATTAGGCGCGCTTCAGTTTCATTGGAGAACCGCATCGGTCACACAGTTTAACGTCATCCTTTTTTGATCGGGATGCTTCTGATGAAACCTCTTCCGTCTGTCGACATCCAATGCAGCGCAAGACCCATTTCCATTGCTGTTTTCCTCCGTTCGTCATCACGCCCTCGACATCGATGCCTGCTTCTCTTGCAACGTTTTTCATCCGATAGTCGTCGGTGACGAGACTGGTTTGAGTTGCAATAGCGAGCGCTAGTAAATCGATATCAACATCCGAAAGCCGGGGCAAGTCGCCAGTCTTTGCCGCAAGATCAAGGACGACCTGTCGCTCATCCGTACTTGCTGATCTCCAGTCCATATCCAACGTTTCAATCAACATCCAACGTTGTTCATCAACGCGAGACAACTCTGTTTGTTGAAGTGTGGAGACGACTTGCCCACGACATCGCTCTATCGGCCAATGGAGCAGAGCACTGGTATCCAGAACGGCCATGGACGAAGGGTAGGGAATAAACGTAAAGAAGACGTCGATGACCCATATCCTCAAGAAGCCGAAACGGTACCTCTCTTCATGATTGGAGAGGAATTCATTCTTGAGTTCTTCAATCAGTTTGGACCGTTTGCACTCGCATTGCTTTCGTTCACAGAGGCCATTATCCAACCAATTCCGCCCGATGTCATGTTCCTTCCAATGGCTTACGATGAACGAGACAGTGCAGGAACGTTGCTTTGGCTGTGGTTTATCGTCACCTTTGCTTCCGTCATTGGAGCTATCGTTGGACATGCCCTTGGAAAACGATACGGAGCCAGACTTCTCGACCGGTTTGGAAAACCTGAACATCGAAAGCGTTTGGAATATCTATTCGAGCGTTACGGAACATGGGGGATGTTCATCGCAGCAGTATCGCCTCTTCCATACAAGGTATTTGGATGGATAGCAGGTGCAAGCGACATGAAACTGCAACCGTTCATTCTTGCGGGAATTTTTGGAAGAGGTCTACGATTCGGATTGGAAGCGGTACTGATTTACCTGTATGGTGATGCTGCGATGGATGCTGCACAATGGTTGCTCGATCGTGAAATCTTCATGGCTGTCATCCTCCTTGCCGCAATAGGAGTTTTCTATTGGTGGTTTAACAGACAAGGCTCCATGGATTCTGCAACATAGAGGTGTTGGTTTGGCTGTTGAAACCGGAGCATTCCTAGGCCTTCTGACGATTTTGAGTGTTGGTATTTTTACACCTGGACCAAACAACATCACAGCTACTTCACATTCTGCCGTTCACGGGGCAAAGAGCAATGTCTCCTTACTTGTTGGGATGGTTGTTGGTTTCATCTTGGTTCACCTCATCATAGGATTAACCGTGGAACAAATTGACAAAGATTCGATCCTTTTTTCCTTCTTGGAGTGGTTCGGACTCCTCTTTTTTGTTCTTCTCGGTATCATCATTCTGCGATTACCAATCGAACGCTTATCCGTTGATGAAAGTATACAAAGAATCGACTACCGTCATGGTATTTTGCTCCAATTTGTTAACGGAAAAGAATGGGTGTTTGTATCGGTTATTATGATCGAATTCTTGGAAGGTTTTGGTGGAGGGATAGGTGGAATCCTTCTCATCACTTCGATCACAACCACAGGTGGACTTTTTTCTATGATTCTTTGGACCATGCTTGGACATAGACTCATGGATACGCTTCGTCACGAACGACGTGGCAAAGTCATGATTCGATGCCTTGCAGGAGCAATCTTCGTCTTTGCAGGATTGGGTTTGGTTGGACAATTAGTCTGAATTTCTGGATTGCTCATACCAAGCCTTGAGTATGTTACCTTCAGCAAGTAAAAGATGTTCTGCAATCGTACCTTGCTTGCGATTCATTTGCCGTGCAATGTCCTGTTGCTTGCATTGACGAGGGTGGTCGTAGTACCCCATGTGAATCGCAGTTTCCAACACTTGCTTTCGCCGAGGTGACATATTTGGAGCGGTTAACCATTCACCTTGGTATGCTTTGTTCACTGTCAGCGTAAATCGAGACCCAAGAAGTTGTTTGATATCTTGCAAAAATTTTGAGAGCCCGCGTGGTGTACCTTGCATGGAAAGCACCAATTGCTTCTTTTCAATAAGGATTGGAGGGATTGGCCATGCATCTTTTTTCCCTGACATCAATCGAGCAATGGGGCCACTCATTCTCGCTGTAAACAAGACCTCTTTTCCATCGGCATGAAGAACATCGATGACCTTAACTTCAGGGATTGAGTCGACGTCCTTTATCGATCGATTGTTCAATAATGTAGCACAGAACAGCATAACAGGTGACGAATCCGACATTTCAACGATTCGAATAAACGAAAGTTGTTCAAACATGTTTACAAGTCCACCCGATGGTAAATCCATAGCATCTTCGTATTGAATGATGAACTGCATCTTTGAGAGCATAGCATCACCCGTTATGATAGGGTGTTCGAAGCAGTATCTATACGTACCGTAAGAAAACAAAGACGAAAAGTTTCCAGGTGCTCGTGCCGGGATTCGAACCCGGGTCAGCGGGATGAAAACCCGCGATGATGGACCTGGCTACACCACACGAGCCAATGACCTCCCGTGTCACCTCTTGTTCATAACCGTTGGCTATCCAAATCTTGTGTAAGTGACCCGTTTCGTTATTGCAAAAGTCGACTTAACAAATCATCCATCGTATCTTGCGAAAACGATTTTGATTTGTTGAGAGTCAAGGTACGACCAATCACATTGCTTCCGAGGAATGAAAATTGATGTCGCATGGCCATCAGACAATGAGCACCGCCCCCACCGCTATGGGATGCAAGCAAGACGGTTCGGTTGTTGAACAATCGACGAAAATCGTCGCTTTGTACCGAAAGCCAAGCAATCGTGTTGTTGAGTGCGGGTGGCATAACGCCATTGTATTCAGGAGCACAAACAATCAATGCTTCTGAATTGAGAAGAAGATCTGAAAGTTCTGACGTATCTGGCGCTTTAATTGAATCACCATCCAGTTCAGGAGTGTATACCGGCCAATGGAGTGTCGTTAAATCAACGATGTTTGAATTCTTGCCGAGTTTCTTCAAACTCTCCGAAAAGCGGTGAGCAAGGTCGAGATTTTTTCCTGAGGAGGCTGCAAGAACCAACACATAGGAATCCATGCTGTACGATATGGCCTGTTCTATTTCAATCGTTGGTTCGTGTGTAAATACCATGAATTGAAATACGTCACACGATAGGGGATTACTATGTTCATTGAATTACTTGAACAACATCAAGGCAATTTTCTCATCTTTACGGGACGCTTTTGTGGGTATTGCACCGCTGCAAAGCGATTGCTTACGCAAAAACAACTCCCGTTTGTTGAGATTTCATTTGATGAAAACCCTGCTGAACTTCGTGATGAAGTTGTCGAAGCAACCATGCATCGGACCGTCCCTGTTATCTTTGATATCCGTGACGAGGAACGAATCTTCGTTGGAGGATTTGATGAATTGAGCAGATATCCGCTCAACTGACGAAGGTATTCAACCAATCTTTGAGAACGTCATGATGCTCGGTTGGGATCATATGTCCCTTCTGATGCTCAACCAATTCGACACTCCATCCAGCTCCCTCAAAGAGGTGGGCAACAGCCCAGCCATCTTCAATTGGAACGCGTACGTCTCGAATACCATGCATCCAAAACATTCGTTTCTTGTCAAGTTCTTCCAGGCGTAGACGCAATTCCATCGGTCGAACCAAACGTGTTCCAAGTGCAACAATACCGACGATTCGATCGGCAAGAGGCAATTGCAACATTTCCTGAGCCATCGCTCCTCCCTGTGAAAAGCCTCCAACGACGAGTGGCCCCATAGGTGCTTCTTCTGCAATCAACTTCTCGAGTTGAGAGAGCGACGAGTCAACATCCATCAACTCTCGTCGGGAAAGTTGGAGCCGGCGCGTTACATCCGGATCTTCATCCTCATAACGCCACCATGTTTTCCCACGACGAGGATGGTCGAAACGCGCATCCGGAACGAGTAATGTCCAACCTTCTGGAAGGATTTTTTCTGCGAATGGTCGCATCATCTCAGCAGTTCCGGTCATCCCATGCATCATGATGAGTGTAGGCATGAGCGTCACCTCACAACGTCCACTGGAACACGAGTGCTCCAGCGACTTTGAGATGAATGAACGAAGACGGTCCACGAACAGTTACTGTCAGTGAATAATCTCCGGAATTTGATGGAATGGTTCCAATCGCTCCTTTTTCAGTCGCTCCAGAACCCCATGCGCGCGTGAGTGGAGATGCTCCTGCATGATCTTTCATTGTGAGGGATCCCGATGCGGCACCGTTTGAGGCCATCTCGACATCAAGATACCAAACCAAGGTATCCCAATCACCTTCATCTGGATGCCCAGAATCAAGGAACGAGTCGTAAATCTCCTGGTCGTTCTCCTCGTACAAACGATCGATGAGATCTCGTGCTCGATAAAAGAAAACATCACCCTCATAGTTGGAGCGAGCGATATTCAAGTCCATGCGGAGTTGAATGGTTCCGTCACCATCCCTCCAGATGAGACGCTCGAGGAAGCCTTTGCTACCACTGAATGTGTAGGATAATTCGTGACCCTCTTCTGATTCTGCCTCAACTCGAGCGTTACCGTTGTCGAGCGAGATTGTCGTAGCATCCCATTCTTGTCCAAGAAGCGTGAACGACCATTCATCACCAACAGACCATGGGAATGAGAATACTTGTTGTGGTTCTCCGTTTTCGTAGACGGCCAATGCGTCAATTGTCATTCGACCAAGAAATGGATTGTGATTGATGACAGCATGACGTTGCGCTTCACGCTCCGACGAAATCCCGAGAACATATTCTCCCGAGGCGTTATCGATCTCAGCAACAACAAGGCGTGCACTGTCTTCACCGAATTGAGGCGTAATGAACGTGTAAAGCCAGTTTTGTCCAACATTCCATTCAGGAAGTTGCTTTTCTTCCTCCGTCATGCTGTTGGTTGAACCTGATGAAGCATCATTGCTGGTACAACCAGCAAGGCTCATGCAGAGCAACAAGGCAACCAAGAACAGGCTACGATGCAATGCTTGCATGGTTTGGCCTATCGACCGCTGTTCAAGAGGCTAACGCTTGAACGTCTCATAGGAGTCCGTTGTCCGTGAGCTTGCCAGTACCAGCAAGAACAACTGCAACAATGGACATCAGTTTGATGAGAATGTTAAGCGATGGTCCCGAGGTGTCTTTAAACGGGTCACCGATGGTGTCACCGATAACAGCAGCATCGTGAGCGTCGTCACCCTTCTTTGCACCAGGGATGTGATCTTGTTCAATCGCTTTCTTGGCGTTGTCCCAAGCACCACCAGCGTTGGCCATGAAGAGTGCCATCAAAACACCGGTTACAAGAGATCCAGCGAGCATTCCACCAAGTGCGGCAGTTCCAAGTCCGAATCCAATGATAACTGGAGCGACGACTGCAACAACACCGGGTCCAACCATCTCACGGAGAGCTGCCTTCGTCGAGATGTCGACACATGTTTGGGAGTCTGGCTTAACGCCTTCCTTTCCTTCGAGGAGTCCGGGGATTTCCTTGAACTGTCGTCGGATTTCAACAACCATGTCACCAGCAGCCTTTCCAACCGAAGTCATGGTCATTGCAGCGACAACGAACGGCAGTCCGCCACCAATGAGGAGACCGATGACGACCATTGGCTCGGTCAAATCAAGGTTGACACCACCAACGGAAGTTGTGTACGCTGCGAAGAGGGCGAGCGCTGTCAGGGCAGCAGATCCGATAGCGAATCCCTTACCGACAGCAGCAGTTGTGTTTCCAATCGAGTCGAGTTCGTCAGTAATCGCACGGACATCGTCTCCAAGTCCACTCATCTCTGCGATACCACCTGCATTGTCAGCAACTGGTCCGTAAGCATCGACAGTCATCGTGACACCAACGGTAGCCAGCATACCCATGGCAGCCATTGCAATACAGTAGAGACCGTAGGTGTCGCCGCCGAATTCATTGGCTCCGAGGATACCAAGTGCGATGAGAACGACTGGAATGAACGTGGACATCATTCCGACAGAAAGACCTGCGATTGCATTGGTTGCAGGGCCAGTCTTGGACATTTCACCAATGTGAGGAATAGCTCGAGTCTTGATTCCAAAGACCGGCTCAATACCAGTGTAGTACTCAGTAACAAGACCGATGAGAATACCAACAACGCTTCCGAGAACGACAGAGTGCATGATTCCGTATTTTACAGCGATGAGGCCTTGTTGAATGGCGAGGTATCCACCTGCCCAGAAGAGAATTGCTGCAATGAAGGTTGTATTTCGTAGAGCTGCTGCTGGGTCACTACCGTTCTTGAGGAACGTCATCGAGAAGACACCAATGATGGATGCAGCATATCCAATGAATCCGAGGAGAATTGGCATGAGGACATAATCGACAGCCATTGGTGCAGTTTCATCGCTTGCGATGATCATGGCAGCAATGATTGAACCAACGAAGGATTCGAAGATGTCAGCACCCATTCCAGCAACGTCACCGACGTTGTCACCGACGTTGTCAGCGATTACACCAGGGTTACGAGGGTCATCTTCAGGGATTCCTGCCTCGACCTTTCCGACGAGATCGGCTCCTACGTCTGCTGCCTTGGTGTAGATACCACCTCCGACGCGAGCGAACAGTGCGATTGACGAAGCACCCATACCGAATCCAGCTGCTGCTGAGAGTGCGTTTCCATCCTCAGCACCAAGCCAGTAAGCGATGAGAGAGATACCGAGCAGCCCAAGACCGCCCACGGACAATCCCATAACGGCTCCACCGTTGTACGAAACTGCGAGTGCGCCTGCTTGACCGTCGTTCTTGGCAGCCATAGCAGTTCGGCCATTCGCCGAGGTTGCTGAACGCATTCCAGAGAATCCTGCAAGAACTGAAGCAATTGCACCTGCAAAGAAGGCAATGGCCGTATCAAGGTCGTTGAGATAGGCAAGAACTGCACCGACAACTACGACGAAAATCGATAGAATCCGGTATTCTGCAAAGAGGAACGCCATGGCTCCCTTTTGAATTTCGTCCGTAATATCTGCGACGACTTCGTTGTCGATCTTCACTTTCGTTACTTGTTTGTAGAGGTAAAAAGCAATCAAAAGTCCTACGGCACCTGCGCCTGCTGCAATTAAGGGTATATTGTCCATCATAAGGTACACCTGTGCTTCGACCGACCTTAGAACCCCTCATAAGAGATTCCCTGCGATATTAGGTATCAAACGCTACTTTTCGACCCCCATTCTTTACGCCGATGGGTTCTACATCCAATCGTTGAAAGAGGGGGAACTCGTCGGAAGGACATGGGCATCAGTGCAGAGGAGATCTTGGCTGAGATTGGCCCCGTTCAGGAAATTCTTGATGCACATGATGGCGTAGTTACCGTTCTTGACACAAGTGATGGCAACATCATGCTCTCACTTGACGGAGGTTGTAATGGATGTTCATCCACGCCAATGACGGCTATGCAAATTTACTATTCCCTCAAGAAACTCGATGCTGTCAATGATGTGATTTTTGTCAATGGAGAGCTTCCTGAATACATGCGTACGTTCATCAATCAAAAAATGGAGAAGGAAGCATCAGAATCATCTGACGATGGTCCTGGCGAAATCGTGTGATTACTCCTCCTCAACGTGTCTCCCGATGCTATGAGGATTTGCTCCAAACGAGACATTTTTCCCTTTGATGTTCATTCGAGCAGCAATAGCGAGAACGATACAAACGATCGAAAGCGGACGTGGCACGTAGTTCGAACCCCATAACGAACCCCCTGCCAACGATAGCCACCACAACGATGCCGCTGCAAGTAGAAGTGATGTGAAAATAATGTTCTGGACGAGGAGTTCAGCCTTTTCCGAACGTGAAAACGTTGCAACAAACATGAACAAGATTGCCGAGATGCCACAGAAAGTTTGGACGAGCATGGAGATGAACTCGACTTCGACCATGAATCAACCAGACGCAGGAGGTTTTTGAAACAACCACTTGCCATCCTTTTTGAGGCGTGGACAACAGAAGACATCATGGCAGGCAGTGCGTTCAAACTTCCGAAGGCTCGAGCGAGCGGTGCTCCGTATTTTTCTCGCAACCAAGTAGCCGCTGTTCTTCATCAGGTCGCTGTCCTTCTCGAACTCCAGGGTGCGAATGTCTTTCGAGTACGATCGTATCAAAACGGGAGCCGTATGATTGGAACAATTACGGAAGACCTCCACGAATTGGTCGTCACCGGTCGCTTGTTTGAAATGAAAGGGATTGGAAAAGGACTCGGTTCCGCCCTTTCTCAAGCAATTCTTGAAGGAACTTGGCCTGAAGATTGGATTCGTTTGCATGAAGATACACCTCAAGGGATGATCGAAATGCTTGGCATTCCAGGACTCGGTCCTAAACGAATCAAATTGATGCATGAAGAACTGGGTGTTGACTCGATTGCAAGTCTCAAAGAAGCTGCTGAACAGGGTCGAATTGCGCCAATGAAGGGATTTGGAAAGAAGTCGGAACAGCGGATGCTCGATGGAATTGAATTGCTCTCTCGATTCCGTGCCCGTCGACGTTTGGATATTGGCCTCAAGTACGGGACGGCCTTTGAGCAGAGAATCAAGGCTCTCCCAGGTGTTGAACGCGTCCAACTTGCAGGAAGTGCGCGCCGTCGAAAGGAAACGATTGGTGACCTCGATATCGTGGTCGGTGTCAAGCCAGAACACCATGATGAAGTTGCGAACGCAATCCTTGCACTGCAAGGGATCGCCGACGTCAAAGGTGCTGGTGATTCAAAAATCAGCCTTATTCTTGAGGCAAGTATCTTCGAAGACGGGTTTTCTGTTGGCCACATTGACGCCAATGTTTTGGAAGCCATTGGTGGAGATGATTACGAACAATTGGAAAGTGCTGGAACCATTGATGCTCAAGTTCGATTGGTTCCTCCGGAAATGTTTGCATTTACACTAGCATACTTCACTGGAAGCAAAGAACACAACATCGCAATGCGCCAACGGGCCATCGATCGTGGTCTTCGACTCAATGAATTTGGTCTCATTCCAGAAGCCAAGGCAGGAGAACTGAAAGGGATTGAAGCAGCACAATATTCCCTCTCCGCTATGACGGAGGAAGAAATCTATTCGCACCTTGATTTGCAATGGGTTCCGCCTGAACTGCGCGAAGATACGGGTGAAATTCAATCGGGAAGCGAGCAAAATCTTCCACAACTCTTGGAACTTGATACCATTCAAGGAGCACTTCACAACCACACAGTAGTCTCTGACGGTGAAGCGACACTCGAGCAAATGGCGGATGCCGCTCAATCGCTTGGGTGGACGTGGCTAGGCATTGCCGATCATTCACCCACATTGAAGGTTGCAAATGGGGCACCAGCCGACCGATTGTTGGAACAAGGGCAAAAAATCCGGAAATACAACCAAAACTGGCAGGATGAAGGGGTAAATTTCAGATTGTTTCACGGAGTCGAATCCGATATCCTTGCTGGAGGAAAACTCGATCATCCAGATGAGGTGCTCAGTGAACTGGATTATGTTGTTGCATCCGTACACGCAATGACAAAATGGCGAGGTCGAGATGAGAGCGAGAACACTGAGGAACTTCTGAAGGTTCTCGAGCATCCTGCAACGAAAGTCCTCGGTCATCCAACCGGTCGAATTCTGCAAGGACGTGAAGGATACGAGGTCGATGTCCATCGACTGATTGATGCCATGGCAGAACATATCGAGGAAGGACGGTTCAAATCAATTGAACTGAATGCGAGTCCATATCGACTTGATATTGATTACCGTCTTTGCAAGTATGCAAAACTCATGGGGGTTCCAGTCGCCATCAGTCCCGATGCACACTCCATTCGTGGATTAGCCGACATCCAATATGGTGTCATGACCGCACGAAAGGGATGGCTCGAGCAAGGCGATGTGATCAATTCGATGAGTGCTGACGCATTGGCTCAACAATTAGCGCTTCAATGAAGCAACAGTTCTTGAATGAGAGGAGGGTGGTGCAAGCATGCGACTCACAAGGACATTGATTATGGGGGCGCTCATGGTGATACCAGGACTTTTCCTCGGCTTGCTGCTGTGGATTCTCGTCGGGCAACCTCAAGATGGTGAATCACCTCTTGTTGAGGCTCTTGTCTGCAATGCTGTCCCACTTGCAAGTATCTTCTCTGGTTTATTCTTTGGATGGGTCACTGGCTCAGAATACGCCGAATAGGTGATGACATGAAGCGCAAGGAGAAAGCCGAGCGTATTCAGAGCATGCTTGAGGAATTGTATCCAGAAACACCTGTTCCATTGGATCATGATACTCCGTTCCAATTGCTTGTTGCCGTATTGATGAGTGCACAAACTACGGACTTGAAGGTTAACCAAGTCACTCCAGAACTCTTCAGGCAAGGCCCAAATCCAGAGAAAATGGCTGCATTGGAAGTTTCTCAGATTCAATCCATGATCCGAGAAGTTGGGCTTGCACCTACGAAGGCGAAGAACATTCGACGCTTGTCTGAACTTCTTATCGAACGCCATCAAGGAAACATTCCGAATACGTTTGAAGAACTTGAAGCACTACCAGGCGTTGGACACAAGACCGCTGGTGTCGTTCTTGCTCAAGCGTTCAACATTCCAGCATTTCCTATTGACACCCATATCCACAGACTTGCGGCACGATGGGGTCTCTCAAACGGAAAGAACGTCGATCAGACCGAAAAAGACCTCAAAGCGGTCTTTCCAAAAGATGCATGGAATAATCTCCATTTACAGATCATCTTTTTCGGACGAGAATATTGTCCTGCACGATTCCATGATTTGTCTCAATGTCCAATCTGTTCATGGGCTGCAACAAAGAAACGAATCAATGAAGAAGCGAAAATGAACAAACCAACATCAAAGAAATCAAAGCGTAATGCTTAGGTTAAATCCAGAACCAATCATCTGTAGAAGCATGATTGAACCGAGAAGAAGCAGGGTGATTCTCAAACCAGGTGTTGTCGTATCTTCATCATAGGCTTCGCGAACGAATGCATAACCGATCAATCCGACACCAGCCATACCAATGAGGGTGGCAAAGGTGTCCATCAATCGCTCAAAGTCTGTGTACGATTCAGTATCTTCCGCAATTTTTGTGACATAATCAGGATCGGTTGGGTCGTAATCGATTGCTGCAGGTGGACCCGAAAAATCAGGAAGAACGCTTACCAGTCCCGCAATCAAAATGAGAATGACTCCAATCATGAGGAACTTGTGCAATGAGAACAAGCCTCCACCCATCATCGCTTGTTGAGGAGGATGGTACATGTTCGTCGCTGGCGGGCTTACTTGTTGTGCAGGTGGTTGCATGATGTAACCATCATCAACGAAGCATATACTCTTTTTCTAGACTCCAAAGAAGGAAGATGCCCCTTCAAGGAGAACCGAAGTAATCCAGGACGTGATTCCTGCAATCCAGAGCAATTGAATCGCTTGACCTGCTGCACTCGTCTTCCCACCACCACGTAAGCGGGTTGCAATTGCAGATACAGCGATGATTTGTCCTAGGATGAGGATTGAAACGATGATCTTGAACATCCGAATATTATCCTCTACAGAAGTTGCATTTTCCATGACAGGAAGGGCAATACCACTTCCAAAGTCCTGCAATGCACCTACATCTGTCGCAGCAAGGCCAGTTGCGACACCCGCAATCGCTTCCCCAAGTTGCAAAACAATTGAAATTGTTACGTTGAGCGATGTCACGCTCGCAATGAGGAGCCCAAGAGCGACACCCCACATCGTATTGGCCGAAAGTGATCGGCGTCTCCTAAGTGAAAGCAGATTACCAACTGAACGAGAGACCATCTCCGCTGTCTCAGCTGGTTTACCTGATGATTGTGAACCCTCAATGTAAATTCGAGTGTAACGCGAGATGACGGCGGAGTTTGTGTCCGCATTGAAGTAATCCCATGCTCGATCGGAGTCAATACGTGTTGCAAGTCGACGTTCCAGTCGATCGATGGAAGCATCCAGCATACCGAAATCAACACCTCGGAGGGCTTTGATTGTGGCTGAAGGTTCTGCACTTCGAGCTTGTGCAGTTCCACCTAAGGCACGAATGAAATCAGGGTAGGCACCATCACGACGTTGTACGTTTCCTTCTTCACGACGAATCAACCACGCCGGAATCAACATCGGGGAGAGTGGAGCTGCGAGGAGGATGAGTCCGTATCGATCCCATTGTGAGCTGATTTCTTCCCAAGTGGAAATAACGACGAAGATTGTAATCAAAAGCAAGAGCAACGATACAGCACCCGCAGAGAGGAGTGAGCGCGTGAAATTGATTCTGAAGGGCGTATCGAGTTCATCACGAGCAAAGATGAGATCACGAGGAATGGTTGCTCGAAACGCCATCATCGCACCAACTTGGATGATCATAAACAACATCGATGCGAGTAAGAGGAACCGCAACCGAGAAGCGACTTCAATCGGCGTATCGTTTTCTCCACCGACTTCAAACAAAACAAGGTGAATCCCTGCGATAACCAATCCAAAGAGCCCTGCAGTAACCAACGAGACATAGATTTCTTGCATCGTATCGACACTTTCCAATCGTGTATCGTAGAGGGTATTGTATTGTTCTGCAACAGTTTCCTGCTCAGATCGCATGAATTCATCGATCGGTTGACCTGCTTCAATGGAGAACGCCATTCGGTCGAGGAAATCCGTCCAGAGTGGGCTTGGGCTTTGTTGAGCGACAATGCGTGCAGCCTCCGGGAGTGATGTATGCCATTTGTCAACGAGTGTTTCAATGCGTTGAACTTCCGTCGCAAGTTCACCATAATCACGCATCTGTTTGAGAATATCGAAAATGGATTGAGCACCCACTTCTCCTAACGAAAGAATACCCATTCGAGTGATGAACATGTGCATCTCCCGCTCAATAAGGTTCGCTGAACGGGTGACTTCAAGCAAGGGGAAGGCCATTGCGCCTCCTGCTGCGAGAATCGGTAGCAAGAAGAGGAGGAGGATTCCTGAAAATCCTGCGAACAGGGCGCCTTCAGCAAAACCTCCAGTGAGGAAAATCAAGAGGAGGGATGCGAGTAGACCTGCTGCGAACGCTCCACCGACATAGATTGCGATGAATCGAGCCACCGGCATCTCAAGCCGACGGATGGCAATTTGCCACATCGGCATTCGTTCCAACGTTCATCTCCTCCTCACTTATGATTGACGCCAACCCACGAATCGACGGCACTGTCAAAATGTTCCCAACCACTATTGTAGTAAATGTTGAGCAAATCAAAGACATCATCGTAGTGGGTAAGGTCACGGTCTGCCATTCGCTCAATAGCTGCTGCTCGTCGAAGCATCTCATCGTAAATGTCACGCTTATTGGCAAAACCAGCCATAGCAGCAATCTTGTTTTCCAACAGGTGAGATTGGAACATACCACGGAAGTAATGCTTGTCCTTAACAGGGTCCCACTCGAACATACCACGTGTAAGCACACCATCGCTGTGTTTGTTGTAACCAATGACCTCGTCAATACCCGTAATACGTCGAGCAATTCCACCACCTGGTGCTTCGACAACCTCTTGGAAAATAGCGAAGTTGAGGTTGTCAAAGAAACGAATAGGAACGTTGATTGGATCACCCGTAAAACGTTGAATCATTTTGACGATGGATGATGCGTGGAATGTAGCAATAACAGGGTGACCTGTTTGCATAGCTTGGAAAGCAGTTGCACCTTCAACACCACGGATCTCACCAATGATGATGTATCGAGGGCGGGAACGCAAAGCAGCCTTGAGAAGATCGAACATTTCAACACGTGAGTCTTCGTTCTTTGAGTCACGTGTGACAAGGCGTTGCCATATTTTGTGGCGTACCTTGACTTCAGGTGTATCTTCAGCAGAGTAGATCTTCACGTTATGGTCAATGAATGGAAGAATTGCATTGAGCGTCGTGGTCTTACCAGAAGCAGTCTCTCCTGAAACTAAGACAGACATACCATATTCAAGGCAAATCCAGATGTATGCTGCTTGTTGGGCACTCATTGTACCCCATTTAATGAGTTGAATCACCGAAATGGTTTCTTCAGCGAACTTACGAATGGTGAAGGATGGACCGAGCATCGAAACGTCGTCCGAGAAAATAATGTTGATACGGGATCCATCGAGGAGTGCGCCGTCGATAATCGGCTTATTGTCCGATACAGGACGGCCAATGCGCTCCGACATTGCGCGGAGATAACGAGCGAGAATCTCACGTTCTCTGAAACGGATGTTGGATGTTACCATCCCGAAGACCTTGTGATCCATGTGGATATGCTTCAGTCCTACAGAGTGGATATCTTCCAGCATCTCATCCGAGAGGAGTGTTTCAAGCGGCCCGTTTCGAATAAGGTCACGAATGACGATGTAGCGTAAACGCTCACGTTGAACATCAGAAACGACAATTCGTTTGTCATCAAGCCCTACAAGTTCCCAAATTCGGCCACGGCGACGGGAGACAATGCTGGCTTCAGCTTCAGAGATTGTGTATCGATCGATCATCTGGCCAAGGATGGTTTCGAATTCTGAATCCGTGGTAAAAGACGGTGCTGAAGGTGCTTCTTGGAGTAACGTTTCAACCAAGTCACGACGAATGTTTTCTTCTTCCTCATTTAATTGAGGTTCCAAGCCAAACCAGAGGATTTGTCCACCACCTTCCTCGTCGCTTGGAGGCTCATAGATGTGGACGAAAACGGGTTCTTTGGTAATGTAGATGAGATTGAGTGGTCGTTGTTTCTTCGCATCTCGATCGAGAGGACCATAGTAAATTGGACGAGTACCGTAGCGCTTTTCGAAGTCTCGAACCCAATCTGCGACGTGGCTGTGAGTAGCCATGACCGAGGCAAGGTCGCCTCGTTGGAATTTGAGTTCTTCGTCAGCCATGATTTCACCTCAGCTTACCGCAGTAATATCGACAATGAAGCCCATTCCAGGCTCGACACGCCAACCAATCGATGATTGAACAGGGCCAGCAGCACGCAAATAACGTGTCACGAGAAGCGTTCGCTTCAAATCACCACCAATCAAATTCGTTGAAAGATCAAGAACAACTTCAGCACTTGCTCGAAGAGAATGCAGAAGTTTGGAATCCATTTCATCACGGTCTACCATGAGCATAAGGCTACGTCCAGTGGAGGCGATTTTTCTCAAGCGCTGAATCATGTCGAAGCGTGCCTGATCATCCATTCCATCTGGCATCAACGAACTTGCAGAATCAATGACAACAATATCAGATTCTTCAATGGCTTCACTGTTGAGTACTTCATCAAGACCAACGTTTGGAATCGGCTCTGCAACCGTACCAAAGCGAGAGAAAATCATCAGATTCCCTTTGGTCAGTGCATCCGTAACGCCATAGCCAATCGATTCCATCTGTTCAATCCAGCCACGTGTCGTCAATTCTGTCGTGATCACAAGAACCTTGACCTCGTTATGGAGAAGTCCATGGACAAAGCGTTGGCTAACCAGCGATTTACCAGACCCTACTTCTCCTTGAAGCATGATAAGGCTTCGATTGGGTAGACGTAGACCCAGCGAATCGGCTAGGCTGTCCGTTTCAACATCATATGGGAACCCATCTTCGATTGGTTTCGGCATTTCAGTAAGTCGTTCAACCATACAATCGCACCTCCAAAGATACAGAGTCCGAGCCACGGTACCCATTGGTCACCTCTGATGAGACAATCGCAGTGAGTGCGATATCATCACCGGATTGATAGGTCCAGGTGTTTTCGTGTACAGTCACCTCGAGAAGGTGATCTTCATCCCAATCTCCAGTTGCGGGTATAAGGGATGCGTTAATCGAGGCGGCCATCGTTTGTCCATCAATGAGAACAACAAGTGTGGATGAGTCCAGAAGGGTTCGTCCTGTGTTTTGGAGGAAGAACGTAATCTCATTCGAGGTCGTATTCAATGCGACCATCATAGGGTCTCCAGCAAAATCAACGCTCGTATCTTCTTGAACCTCAAGTGCAGCTGTTTCCTGTGCAGTTATCTGAGCCATTCCACCCCATTGGTTGATGAGAACGACACTCACGATTCCAGAAACGAGCAATGCCGTTGTCAAAAAGATGAATGATGATGCTCCGCCGTCTGCCATTGATTCACCTCATTCGAGTGTTTGCGCCGTTGTAAGCCCGCCTGCGGTCAGTGAGATTCGGTCGTATGTCGATGGTCCATCTTCGAACCATTTGAGAGAAATCGTTTCTCCAGGATACCAGTTTGTACTGTTGATCGATGGGGTGTATGCGCTTCCCAAATTCGTCGGTGTCTGTGTTGTCCCTCCATCGAGGAAGAGCCACACTTCCCGATGCGGAAGCGTTACCGTGCCTGTATTCGTGAAATTCCCATAGATGAGATTGCCGATATCTGAAACCAATGTAGCCGTGCTGGTAACCCCGGACTGTGTGCTCATGTTGACCGTGATGGCTGGAGGGGACGAGTAATTCCCGTGACTGGTGATTGTCACGGTTTCTATTCCTCCAGATCCATCAACGGTAAACGTGCCTTCAAACCCGCTTCCAGTTCCACTAACATTGAACGTTCCATCGACGTATCCACTTCCATTTGCGGTGATACTGACATCAAGGACAGCACCTTCCCACAACGTTGCGTCATCAATTTGGAACGATGGTAAAGGGTCTCCAGCATCATCAATGATCTCAAGACTGGTATCCAATCGGTTATCGAGTGTTTGCACAGCAAGTGCAAACACCAACAACAACGAGGTACCAACCACGAGAGCACCAACACCTACTGAAGCGCCCATGCATCATTCCTCCGACTTCGATGTATGTGAACGCCAAGATTCAACAATCGCTGAAAAGGTAAGCAGTTTACGATGTGAGAGATGATCGTTCAATGCAGATTCCGCCTCTCCAGGAGCAGCCAACTGAACGATAGCAAGGACGGCACGTCCTTCCTCTTCATTCAGCATTCCGCTTTGAACGGCCTTCTGAGCAAAGCTCACAGCCGCCATACCAGAGAGGTTGTCCAGCAACAATGCAGCAACCATTGCCGCACCAACGCCATCGTTCGCAGCCTGCTCATACGAACCCTTTGCTAAGAAAGGATTCGCTGCAAGAGCCTGCGCCTCGTACAACTCAACAAGTCGTGCTTCGTCAGATTGTCGCAGTCGATCGACGCCACCACCCACAGGGAGAACTTCTCCATCTGCAGTGACAATGGTGTCACCCGCTGCTCCTTCCACCGAAACATCATCGCCTTCCTCACCCGCCTCTGAGGATTCTTCATCCTCTGACGCAGGTGCAACGTTTGCTTGTTCCATCTTGTGTGAAATCAGTCCAAGCACGTCTTCGACCATGTCGAGACGGCTGCTGATCATACGTTCCAGACCGGATGTATCCACCTGTGCATTGACGGGCGCTGCCGGTTGAGGGGCAAGCGTTGCCGTTACAGATGGAACAGATCCAATACTGTTTAATCGTGCTCGAGTCGGACCGGGGGAGATGGTCCATGCATCCTCTTCACTCAACTCTCCTTGTTCGGGGAGTGGCACTTGTTCAATGGCCACATTGGCCATAATCTTCAAGCGCTCTTCTGCGAGTTCAGCGTCTGCGTCCCGGTCGTTCCCTGCACTGCCAAATGGCCATGCCATGGTACAACCTCCTGTGCTCGACCTGCAAGAAGCAAGTCATTGCACAGGCAGACTCAGACCACCACTGCTCCGTGAGAGTCATCGTTGACTTTCAGAACCTCGTATGTGCTTCCTCCACCAACAACGTGAACGTACAATGTGGCACGAACGTTGTCGGCGAACATTGTGCTAGGGCTGCAGTCCTGTGTGTTAGCGCCGGTGCCAGTATCTGCATCAATAGAGACTCTGTAGGCAACACCAGCCTCAGCAGTTGTAGCTGCAGTTGGAGTAGCAGCTGAGTCTGACAATTCAAAGATGATGCTGTTACCACCTGCTCCTGCCGCGTCATCGAATTCTCCGGCGATACGATCTGTTGTTGTGTTTGTCACGTCCTCGCAAAAGATCTGCCAAAGGATGTCACCAGGAGCGGTGTCGTCTGAACCTGCGGCAAGACGGAAGTACACCACATAGGTGTTATCCGGGTCGTCGACAAAGACGTTGAGGATTTGGACTTTACCAGACATTTCGTCGGTTGTGTCATCACCAGTGGATTGAGCGTTCTGTTGAAGCTTTTCTGCAGTTTGAATAATGACCGCAGCAGCAACAGCAGCAACGAGAATCAAAGCAATGAAGACAATCATTGCACCAATACCAATTGCGGCTAGGTTATCGTTTTCCATTTTCTTTTCTTGTGTGTTCTTCATTTTAATCACCTCAAACAACGACGTCTCCTACTGTTGGAGCGCTACCGTATTGGAGTTCTTCGTATGTGCTACCACCGCCAACAACAGTGAACAGCATAATATGATCTTGATTGGCATAAGGTGCACAACCCGTAATATCCAGAACGACGACATAAGTTGTCCCTGGATTCAGAGTAATGACAGTTGCACCTTCACCATCACCTGTGTGGAGAGTTGCACCTGCGAGGTCACCTTGTGCAAAGACAGTGGAATCATCCGCCGTCCCAAGAATGTTATCTGCGCCGTCATCTGCACAGATGACGGTGTAACCAATATCATCGCCTTCAGTCGGCTCTGAACCTGGCGCCAATTCAAACGTCACAAACAACTCACTTAGGGCAGGGCCGGTTGAGTTCGTTTCAATAATAACGTTGATCAGTGTCAACTTGGTTGACATCTGCTCTTGGGTGTCGTCACCACTGGCTTGGGCGTTCTGTTGCAGTTTCTCTGCGGTCTGGATAATGACCGCAGCTGCTACTGCCGCAACCAGAATCAATGCAATGAAAACAATCATCGCACCAATACCGATTGCAGCAAGTTCGTCTTGCTTCGTTTCTTTTTCGGTTTTCATTTTTTTTCACCTTTTTTACTCGTCCTCCCTCTGTGAGGGTGGAGTGGGATACGGGTCAAAGAGCACCTCCTTGACCCAAGTCAATTCGAAGTGGAATTCGAATAACAGCCACTTCGTCAGGCGTTAGCCTGCTAATGAATGGCACCTTATCGGCAGTGAAGCCCGGTGGCATCCATGGTTGAATAAGAACATCGACGAGAGGTTCCATCGATCTGTTTTGTGCACGAACGGTTACAATCACGTTACCATTTCTCATTTCGTACCCGGTCGCAATTGAAAGTTTTCGTGAAAGTGGAATTTCATCTGCTCCGTGTCGACGATCTGCTAGAATCTCAAATCGAACTGGTAAATTACCTCCAGGACCGATGACTGGAACATCGATGAACGATGGTTTTGCAACCCAACCGTCTGGTACTGGAGGTGCAAGACGCATCATTGGAAGAGGAATATCGCCATCGTTGATGATTCGAACGAGAAGGATACCAGTCTCTCCACCAGCAGGCCATCGTGTATCGACTGAGAGCCAGAAGTGACGGAACAAAAATGGATTGAGCGTTGAAGAATTGCCGCCGATAAGATCGTCGACAAGGTATTCGACTTCTGTAGCCGCATAACCCACGTCTCCGATTTCTGCGGCGCCTGTTGCATTGCGTAGACGACGTAGGACGTTCTCAACCTCTTCTTCAGCAAGTGCCTTTTCTCGCAACAATCGATGCAACATAGCGATGCTTCTTCGGAGATAGAGCACGTCCTCTTCAAGGACATTCAGTGCTTTTTCAGCTCGACGCACACTCTTCCTTGCTCGACGCAAACGATGTGTTTCGAGGAAGGTCTTGGCTTGGAGCAAGTCGAGTTCGGTCGTTGCAAGCGAATTGACTTCATCGCTCACAACGTTCTGTACAAGGGACTCAAGTTCTCGGCTGGCTTGCATCAAACGCTGAGCACTTTCAGTGGATGCGGCAATTGCCGCTTGTGCATCAGTAAGGTCACCATCGCCCAACTCAGAGTCCATGATGAATTCGTCCTGCTCAGATTTGCTCTTCGCCATTCGACATCACCTCCTCGTTGGAATCCGAACCGTTCTGATTGTCAGATGTGGCAGCAGCCTGTGGTGTTTCGAGGATGGCAGAGAGGTCTAAGCCATCCATTGCAAGATCGTTGAGGAGACGAGCTGGGTCTCCCAAGTCACGCTCGATGCGTGTAGCCTTGACCTCGATATCAGTGAGTTTTCCATACAATGAACCGTAGATTTTGTTGGCTCGCCGCAAGACAAACCACACCACGAAGGTCGAAATCAGGATGTATGAAACCAACGAAATAAGGTTGGTCTCATCTGGGGTCATCTGTGGTGGAAGCCCGAGGATAACGCCAACGAAACCAAGAAGCGGTAAACTCAGGATAATGGTCAGTTGTCGACGAGAGTCTGTGAGAGCCTGGAAGTGATCGGCATAGATGGTCGAGATGCCCTTGCGAGCTCGTTGATAGTCCTCGTGGATGTAACGGAATTCCTCACTGCTGCGCCATGCCATACGCCAAACCCAAAGCGAGGCGAAGACGATGGTGACAGGACCCCACCAAGATGCATCGTATAGGTGGAAGAGGAATCCAAGCATAATGACACCAGAATAGACTGCACCAAGGCGATACTTTTCGTTCTGGTTGGTTAATCCAAGCAAACCAATCGTTATGATGAGAGCAATACCAAACCCTGCGAAAGAGGTCAGCGTCGATGGTGCACTTGAATCAACTGCTTGAGCGAAATTCAATTCGTCGTTTTCGACAACGTTGTTGAGTGCATAATCGGAGAGAATCTTGACAGTACAATCCGCATCCTTGCTTTGCTCCCACCAATCCAATGTTTCACCGGTAATCTTCCAGCGCAGTGTAGCAACTTCACCTTCTGCAAGGAAGGGAACAAACGATGGCGCATCCTCAATGACCAGACCATCGCAAACGAGTTGAGAACTGATTCCAACTGCCAAAGCAGTTCCCTCATTTTTCAAATCGAACTCGATATAGGCGGTTTGACCTTCCATAATCTGGTCAAGTTCATTGCCTTCGGCATCGACAATCTTCTGAGAGTCGGGGTCAATCATTGGATCAGCATAGACATTCAGGGCGAATCGGAAGGTTTCTTCCGTGATAGGTTCGCTTGGGTCAGGATGGTGGAGTCGCATGGTGATGTCATAACCATCTCCCGGCAGAATGTTGGGTCGGTCTGGGACCTTCACGTTGAAAATGAGGTTGGGCGAGAGGACATAAGCTGGTCGCTCTGGGAGTTGAATCAATTCACTACCTTGAACACAAGGCGCTGAGAGATTGATGTAGTGTACACTTTCCTCTCCTTCGAGATTGATGAGTGAAATGTTCCAGACATAGTCCTCTTCATTGAGACCAAGGGCATCAATGTCCAGAATTCGCTCGATACCGCAGAACTCGATTGAGTAGGCGGCAGGAGCCGTATTGAGGTAAGGAATGTGCGAATACTCGATTGGGACTGTCACAGGGTCATCGTTTGCGGGAGCTTGCAGTTTGTCGGCATACCCTGTATCGAAAAGACGTTTCATCTTGAGTGACGTCATGAGTTCCCCGCTACCGTCAACATCAACATCAGTCGGAACGATCGTAATACGAAGATCCGCAGCGGTTGAGAGTGTTGTACTGCTGCTTCCTGCAGCGTTCTTGTCAACGCTTACGGTCAATTGAACGGGAACGTTTCGTGGTAAGAACAGCGAATCTGGTGAATCGGAATTGACAACCCAATCATCAGTTAAGATGGTTAAACCTGGTGATCTGACTTCGTATCCGAGATCCACGTACACGTCCTTGTTTCCTGTGTTTGTGATTGCGGCGGACCAAACCCGGTTGTCTCCCTCGTGGAAGAAGTATTCATTTTCCCAACCTTCGATGGTGTAGGTGAAGACAGGAGCGACAAGGAGTTGCACTTTCTTGAGCACATAGACATCATCTGTAACTGGGTCATAAACGGTCAGATTTGCATCGTGTATGGCTCCATCGAGAAGATTGTCTGTTCCGTCGAGGGCAGGGATATTGATGTCGAATGAACCGCTCGATTCACCATCGATTGGAACGGTGAAGGATTGGACGGTTGGGGTTGTACCCCACCCCCCATCAACGGTGATGTTGATGGTAACCGTTTCAACAAGATTTCCTGTGTTCACAAGGCTGAACGGCAGCGTCAAAACGGTTCCAGGTACCGCGGCGAGGGAGTCAGGTGCTGTAAGTTGGACATCATGAACTTCAGATACATTCGCAACGATATTTGCTCTCAACTCGATGAGGTCACCGTTTTCATCGATTGTTGTGACAGTGAGGACTGCCATGTAGAATTCATCTGCACTTGCATCTGTTGATGGAACAATGTTGACACGGACGGATGACTCGTATCCTGCGCCGATAACGAGGGTTGAGGAAGAGTCGAGTTCAAACAAGACATCTTGATACCCGCCATCATCCAGTGAAACAGAGAAGGTTGTTGGAGCGTTTCCTGTATTCTCGATGTTAACAAATGCAGAGAGTTGTTCATATGGTGTAATGTCAATCGATTGATTGGTAGGCGTTAGAGAGGCGTTGATGGTTTCACCAACACGGATGTCCATCGTTTGTTGACCGATGTAAGCGCCACTGTCGAGATCATAGTAGCGTATCGTCAAAGGTTGGAGAAGTCCGGATAGAGCAAGTGGATCCGTCTTTACAGTCAGCGTTACAAGACTGAGATGACCGCCGCTTGTAGCAGGATAATCTTCGAAATCGCTTGCCAAATCAACAATCGTGTCGTCTGGACCGGTTGTTGTCAAATTGGCATACCATCCAGGTGGAAGGTTTTCAACAATCTCAAGACGGAAGGAAGAGCGGTCGTTTCCAGTGTTCCCAAAGGTGAACATGAAATCGGTGTCGACCCCAACATCCGCATCAAGTGGGCCTGTTTCCGTAATCTCACCACTGACAACCTTAGGGACAACGATGGAGAGGTTTTGTTCAAGAACTGGAGCGTAGACTGCAGAGGAGGTGTGGACGCTACCAAGCGTTGGTGTGGTCGTTATTGGTATTTTGATAGTACCCGCCAGAGGGAGTTGTCCTGATTGGCTCTGAATACCAAGGGAAGCAGGGAACGACTCACCAAGAATGAGTCCGGTTGCCTCACCGGGACTGACCGTTGCATTCCAGCGATCGACTTCGTTAAATCCACCCGATGTGAGGGCTTCGAACGTAATCTCACCTACCGTTATGTTGGCATCAATTGTCTCAGCCAAATCGGACACGAGGTTGTGGCGTACTTGAACTTCTAAGGCAAGAATCTCATTGACGCCTACCGTGGAGCCTGCGTTCATAACATCGCTTTCTGAGAGAACGATGGTGTCGACAGGAAGCCCAGGGTCGACGACAATTGCAGGGCGTACCTCAACCTGACCCGAATCCGTAGCAGGCAGGCTACCTGCTTCTGCCTGGGCGATAACGAAAACATTGAGACTATCACCCGCAGCGTTGTGTTCAGCATCGACCAAAGGAAGTTGAATCGGTGGAATTTCAATGTGAATGAATCCTGAAATCGATTCACCAACCATGAGTTCACCTGTATTCTCAATGGAAAGATTGTATTCCCAGTTGAGTGCATTCAAGGAGAGTCCTGCGATGAGATTGAAGTTTCCGTTGGCGTTTCCTGTGTTTGTGACATTGAAAGCGATGGTATCTGTCTTTCCTGGAAGAACAAATGTCGTATCGTTTGTGATATCGACTGTTGCCTCGTAGTACTCTCCTGCCATGACGCGCGATGTGTGCGTGAGACTATACCCGCTTCCAGCGGATGTTATCGAGAGGGTGATGATATCCACATCCGAATACCCTGCATTTTGTGGCACGTTGACCACAACCGACAGGGTCGTGGTTTGACCAGCTGTTAGAGGCGAGGTCGAGGTTGTATCCAACGTCGTGTCTGCCCAACCAAAGGGTCCACTACTCACACTGATGTCAAAAATATCGGTTGTCGACCCAACGTTCGTTATGATGTAATGCAGCGTCGTTGAGTCTCCGGGAGCAGTGGTGCGATCTGCAGGACCAATCATCTCCGAGATGTAGTCGCTGAACACCGCATCGAATTGTTCATGCGTGTGCAAGTTTGTCCCAGCCGAACTGTTCACCCAATAAACTGCAGAAATATTCCACAAGCCGGTCAACGAAGATGCTGAGAAACCAGCATTGAGGGAAACTTCTGAGGAAGAAGAAAAGATGGAACCTGGCTGGAGTGTTTCAGTGTTCGATGCCTGCCAATATTCATTGGTGGTACCTGTCGAAGCATTAAACAAAACAAGACCCATTTCGGAAGAGAACGGCATAACACCGTCGTTCTTCATTGAGAGACTGAACGTGTGCGTGATGCGGTCGAGAAACGCGTAGGTGTTTCCGGGCGCAGGCGAGGGCAAATCATCCGAGATGACATTCGCATCACGGTAGGTTTCAACGTTGAAATCTTGTCGATATTCGTTGTTGGCGGTATTTCCGTCGTTTGCGCCACTGACGCGAGCAAAGAGTGTCTGGGACGGACCTGTTGTTGCAGTCCAACTGAGCAGATAGGTTGTTGTCCCCGTGTTGGCAGCCATCGACCCAAGGTCGACGGTGTCGACGGTCTGTTCCATTGCAGACGGTGAGCCTTTGTGAACGAGCGTGAGGAAGGCATTGCCGGTGGACGTTCCAACATTCTCAACGGCGATGCGAACTGTGTGCGTATCAGGTGCGAGAATGAGATTGGAACCAGCGTAGACAGATCCTGCGCCGTCGAATACCATTGCCGTCACTCGGAAGTCAGGTCCTGCACGTCCACTTGTAGACGAAGCGTCTGCTAGAGGGAGAGCGAGATGCCCAAGAAGCAAGACGACGAGAAGAAGAGGGAGTGTCTTCTGCTTATACATCTGCGCTACCCCCTGCTTTTTCGAACCGTTGAATCGTCACAGATTTACCCTGAGATTTCCAAATCTCGAGAAGTTGATTGAGCAATCGGTCGTGTTCCTCATCCGATATGCCGAGACGTCGGCGTTCTTCCCAAAGCAACAATTGCTCGGTTCGAGTCAGTAAAGCATCTCGCAGATAGAGTTCGAGCGTGCGACGATATGCATCACGATCGGAAACGGCGTACACGATGGACGTGCCGGGAAGTTGATCAGCACGGTTCTGAATAAAGTTACCAAGATTGAGAGCTTCATCATACGATAAATTTCGGCGATCGAGGTCGGATTGGATGCTCGAAGCAATGCTTTGCAACTCATATCTCGATTTCGCACGCTGAATTTTCTTGAAATACTTGCGGCTACGTCGCGTCATGCTTGGAGCCGCCATGAATATTCTTCGTTACTGGCAGTTTATCAAACAATTGGCCAAAAAGGTTCAATTTATACATTAAGCATTGAATTTTATGCATATTACATGAATGTCGACATCGGCATTCTTGCGGTTGAAACCAAGCATTGATGACTTCGACCGGCACCCATTGACCATGAGCACACCCATCACACTTGAAGTAGGAGACAAGAGCCCAACATTCACCTGCATAGATTCGGCTGGAAAAGAGCATAATATCGAATCCTACAACGCCGATGGTAAATCCGTCATCCTCTACTTTTATCCAAGAGATTCGACGCCAGGCTGTACCAATCAGGCCTGTGACTTTCGCGACAATATGGCTCGATTAAACAATGGAAACTTCGTCGTTCTCGGCGTTTCGAAGGATTCCGAAGCATCGCATGAGAAATTCATCACAAAGCAAGAACTCAATTTCCCGTTATTGATGGACACAGATGGATACCTTCACGAATTGTTCGGGACGTGGCGAATGAAGAAAAACTACGGTAAAGAATACCTTGGTTGTGTTCGATCAACATTCGTCATTGGTAGGGATGGCACCATTACGTGGTGCCGATACAACGTCCGAGCAAAAGGACACGTCGAGATGTTGATACGAGAACTAAACATCGAATCGTGAGGTGAAACCGTGGACGAAGACATCGGAGGCGAACGTATCTCCTTGTCAACCACCTCCTGCGCCTACAAGCCTTGCTATCTCGGAAAAAATCTCATTGTTGGAGAACATGTTTCGATAGGCGCCATGTGTCACATTGGCCGTAACGTTACCATCGGCGATAACAGCAATATTCAGGGCTCAAACTACATTGCTGATCGAACGACCATTGGCGCATCCGTCTTTATTGGACCAAATTCAACTATTCTGAATGACAAATATCCGCCCTCAGGGGATGCGGAGAAATGGGTTGCCGTTGAAGTTCACAACAACGCAGTCGTAGGTGGAGGTTGCACATTACTGCCTGGTGCAAATCTTGGAGAAAGCTCTGTGCTCGGTGGCGGCTCTGTTTTGACCAAACCCATCCCTGCCGGTGAAGTATGGGCGGGTAATCCTGCGAGATTCCTCATGACGCGTGAGGAATACGACAACAAGAGGTGAATTTCATGGAAGGCAAGGCACACGTAATATCGTTCCTCAAGAAGTGCATCGACTATGCCAATGCCTCCATCGAACGGAAACAAAAACGAGGCGAACTTGATGATATCCCGAAGTGGGAAGCATATCGAGATTATACCGCTCATGCAGTCATGGAAGTTGAAGCCGGTGAGCTTGATCGCTGGTTCCCATCGGGAAAAATTCTGAATGATTCCGAAGTCAGCACCATCCCGCTCGATGCACTTTCACACGAGGCTCGTTCGGCATGGCTTACCAATTTAGCCAGTCCAAGACCACTTGCGCTTATTGCTACATCGTCAAATGTGGGCATCCGCAACATTGCACCATACACATCGTTGTCCATTGTATCCAATTCACCTCCACTTGCCGTCGTTTCACTTTCAGCAGATCGAAACGACCGATGGAGAGATACATTGCTCAACTTGAGGCAAAACAACAGTGCGGTTCTCAACTTCCTTCCTGCCTCCTCAGACGCTGTTCCTGTCGTTGAACTAACGGCGAAGCCTCTCGACTATGGAACCAGCGAGTGGGAACACTTCGACATACAGAGTTTGGATTCGAATCCTCTTGTGATGAAGGATGCAGCATTCGCCATTCTTGGTGAGTTGATTGAAGAAGTGGATTTGCAGGATGCGAAAGCAAAATTAGCCATTCTCAAATTGACCGATGTTCTCATCCCTAGCGAGATGGATGGTTTGGAACCTGCCCATCTTCTTTGCCAGCACGGATTGAATCGATTGATGGCAACGCCGACAGAATGGTATTACAACATCGAACGAAGCGTTTGAAGAAGGCCATCCTCGAGCGAGGTCATCGCTCGCCAATTCAAGTGTTTCTTGGTGAGAGTAAGATCCGGTAAACGTCGCTTTGAATCCCCAGGATATCCTGATTCAAAGCGTAGGACTGTTGAACGCCCCGTCTCTTGCTCAACGAGAGCAGAAATTCGTTCAGCAAGTTCCAACATCGAAAGTTCATCCTCAGAACCCAGATTAAGGCTCAAACCGGCAAGGTCTTCGATTGAACCTGCAGCCTCTAGTCCACGAACAAGATCGTCGATGAAGGTGAGCGAACGCGTCTGAGAACCATCTCCATGAACGATGATTTCGCCTCGATGAAGGGCGCTTTCCATCATCATTGATACAACTTGACCGTATTCATCGCCTAACAATCGAGGGCCATACCCATTGAAAGGACGGACGATTCGTGCATCGAGCCCTTGTCGCACAGCATGCTGAACAGCAAGTTCGCCCAAGTACTTGCTCGCACCATAGGCATGCCTTTGATGATGATGCGATGCTGGAAAAAGCGAATACGCATCGTTACCAAGTGGCATCATTTCCGACTCACCGAAGGCTTCGGGAGAGGAGGTAAAGACGTAACGACAATTGTACTCCTCCGCAAATTCAAGCGAACGAAGCGTTGAATTCAGGTTCACATCCATCACCATTCGCGGTTCTTCATGGAACCACTTCGTCCCGTTGATAGCAGCGAGATGGTAGACAAGATCGATGCTATCGGGATTCTCTATCATTCCATACGAATCCACATCACAAGCATCTTGTTCAAGGAAGACAACACGGTTGGTGACCGAATGAAGATGCTCTTTCTTTCCTCTCCAACAATTGTCCAAGACGATGACTTCATGTTCTTGTTCCACCAATGATTCAACCAAACTGGAACCAAGAAAACCCGCACCTCCTGTCACGAGGATTCGCATTGTCTCACACTCGCTCAAGAATTTCAATGGAAACTTTACCTTGCTCTCTCTTGAATCGTATTCGGTCACCATCGTTAACGACCATACAAGGATCCTCCACAAAACCATGACCGTATGGGACGTTCAGCAGTGAGCAAGCTGGAAGCGTGAGTGGACACACGTCCCGATTGATGATTGCAAGGGGGCCTTTGTTTTCGTACAATAATCCCATGAGAACATAAGGTGCTACCGTTGAGCCCGAGCCCTTTGGGTAGATGAGAATCGTGTCTTCAATGGCTCGGCCGTCAAGAGGATGTCCTGTTTCTTCAACCACTCCAGTATCCCGATTGACATAGCCTAGGTAAGTAATGGGAACATCGGTGACCATCGCCCGACCTTCGATGCAAAAGTCATTTTGTGAATCCAATCCTTCTCCCTCGAAGGTGTTCAATCCTTGTTGGGGTGTCTTTGCGCTGACCTGTCCTCCGTGCGAGGATTGAGAGAGCGTAGGCGTTGGACCACGTGCTCTGAGAGGATCGATGGCATGACGCACACATTCCTCAATTGAGGCAACACTCGTCGGTATTCGATTGAGCCCGCTGGTCAAATAGTGTTCAGCCTTCATTGAGTTCGTCAGCAAGTGATTGTATTTCTCACGGTTGTAAGGTGTGACCTCGGGGCAGGTGTCAACGAGCACCACTGCACCAGCCTCATCCAGCATCGAAACAGTTCCATCTGCCTCGGCCAAAGCATAATTCTCCTGACTAGTAAACACCCATAACCGTTGATCTGGGACGGACTCACCAAATTCCATGTGCGTTCGTAGAGCAGCAGCCGTCGTGCGCATTTCCTCCAAACTTGCTTGTGGACACCCGATGACGATCAGGTCAACTTGGCCTTTTGGACTGAGTTCTTCGTATCGAAGGTCAAGATCGGTTTGTGTAAAGACGAGTTCGCCTTCCCATTTTATGGAATCAATGGATTCCGAAGGAGGTTCTGTGTGTCCTTCGACCCACATCATCGGCGAGCCGTAGTTGGCTGCGGCAGCTGTCAATGCCTTCTTTCGAGCAAAGGAAATGAAGGAATCCAATCCCTGAACGTATGGCATCGGTCCAAAAGGAAGGTTCCACTCTGACTTTGCATTCTTTCCAATCCAATCACCAAGGATTGAATAATCTGAGAGCGTTTCCAAATCACACTCAACAACGACTCGAATGTTTGGCTTTCGATTGGCCTCAAGATGCAAACCCCATGAGGGCGCATATCCAGTTAGGGCAGTTGCTAAGGCGCTCAAGCCTGACTCGCGATTTGTAATCAACGAAGTCCATGTATTGGAATAGCATACCGCATTGGATTCTGCCCATGAAGCAGCCTCTCCTTCAATTTCGACTCCTCGATCATAGGGAGTGCACGACAACGTCGCCTCGATACCGAGACGGTCATAGGCCTGAACAATCTCAAATTGTTGCTCTAAGAAGTTCGGCCAAGCGATACCCATCTCTTCCATTTTCTCACGGTCACAACCTGCCGAATTCAATGTCGTCGGTATTACGACAGTACCTGACGGATCGCCACTCAAGTCTTTGAGGAAGGTTCGAAGACCATGCCCCCCTGTAATGACGGACACGCCAGAAACGTGAGCATGATCAATCTCAACAAACGATTCGGCTTTCGCGACTCGTGCGAGATCCACGACCAAGCGCGCAGCCTTTTGTCGCGTCGGGCCTTCCTTACCTTCCAACTGGTCTGACAAACGCTTTGGAAGTTCCATGATTGAACGCAAACATCGGCGCTTCATCAAGACTCGTGTTCTCAACCGATGGTTTTGATACGGTTGACGTCGCTCCGCCGTTTATGTCCTCGAATGAGAACAACACACAAGGAGCCCGCCGTGATGAACAACGTACACGTTTTCTCTCACGTGAAAACATCGTCAAGATGTTGAAGACAACCATCGTACTGAGTGCACTGTTTCTGTCCATTTGGGCAGTCGTCCTGAACCATTCGGTTGAATCGCTTGAGCAAACAGCCGAAGAAGAATCTGCAATTCTTGTCGAAACCGAAGGGCGAGAAGCAGATGTGTACTGTCCAGAAGGCGGAGCTGATATTTTCCTCGGCACAGACTTTGATGGTGACGGTAAACTTTCAGCGAGTGAAATCACAACCAGCACCAAGGTATGTCATGGTCAACAAGGTCTCTCTGGTCCACAAGGCCAAACAGGAGTGGATGGTGAGAACGGTTTCGATGGAAACTCAAGTGTCGTGAATTTGACAGCAATATCCCCGGGCATCCCTTGCCAATTCGGTGGCATTCAGATTCAATCAGGTATCGATTTGGATCACAATCAATTTTTGGATGAAGATGAGGTTCAAACAACCGCATATGTTTGCGATGGACTACTCGGAGAGGAAGGCCCCGAAGGTCAACAAGGAACCGATGGAGCCCAAGGATACTCAGCCCTCATCGATCGACTACCTGCACCAAGCTCAATATGTCCACAAGGAGTCATAATGCGATTCGGTGTCGATGATGGAACGGATATGGCAACTGCAGGCGATGGAATCCTCCACGATGATGAAGTCCGTGAATCACTCCAAATTTGCTCTGAACAGTTGTATGAAGGACTTACAGGAGATATATTCACGAATTCAGGAGATTCGATGTCGTCCGTTTGTGATGAATCCGAATGGAGCGAGGTATCATCGATTTTCATTTTCTCAGCCTCCGACGGAACAAACGGGTGTGAACTGTGGATTCTTGATGAGGAGAATATACCATCGATGCTGATGGATATTCATTCCGCAGGTGATTCGATTCCTGGACGTGAACTCGGAATCCATGAAATCGATACTGAACGTGGACCGAGGTTCTTTTTCGATGCTGATGATGGCGTTAATGGACGAGAATTATGGGTCAGTGATGGAACGGCAATTGGTACGATGATGCTTGGTGATATGGAATCTGGTGATGCAATCGACTACACATCAGAGGCAACAGGCTGGATGAATGGAATCGTCTTCACAACGCATGGTCAGCAAGGTCACAGAATGTGGTGGAGCAACGGTAGTGTGACAACCTCAATTTGGCAAGCACCGTGGTTCTCGAGTTCAGTATCATCAGATCTAATCAATCAGTCAACAGCGATCTCATCGCTCGGACAAGGATTGCTTCAAGGTGATGAATCAGGTCTTTGGTTTGCAGCGAAACATGCACAAACCGGTCTTGAAATGATGTACCTTGGAAACAACGGAATGCTTCACATTTATGATCTCCAGCCCTTTGGTGATGCATCACCTTCTCATGGATTGTCGATTGATGGTGGTTTTGTGGTCGCCGCAAGCGATGGCACAGGCCGTCAATTGGCGCAACTTGACCGCCAAGGAGGCTACCAATGGTTAACCTCGATGACGAAGGAAGGAACCACTACGCCGATTTCAGTCATGGCACCTGCTTTTGGGATTGAGCGGATAGGAGACATTCTCGTGTTTGATGTCGTCTATCGTGGTGCAGATGCGACCTTGTTCGGTTATTCGATGTCCACCGGCACTCTTCAAGAATTGAGTTCAAACATCCTTGCACCGGGCCATAGCGTTGATGTTGTCAGCGATGGGACGACGATTTGGTTTGATTGTGTTCTTGCAAATACTGGTATGGAGATTTGTCAAACGGATGGTACGGTTTTAGGAACAACATTGACGATTGATCTCATGCCTGGAGTGGGTACCAGTCAGCCTCGTGCCTTCGCTTTTGTTGATTCAACACTGTATGTTCTTGCGAACGGATTGGATGATTCGGGAACGAGCAGTGGACATGCTCTGTGGTCGATTGAAGGGCAGACCGCTTCGGTAGCTCTGGATGTTTGGACTGGTGTCGGGAACAATTCAAATGCAGGAACCTATGGTACGTTGATTGCAACATCGAACCATCTGCTGTTCATCGCAGATGATGGTCAACATGGTCATGAATTGCATCAATTCCTTCGTGCATCGATTCGCAATCAATGGATGGTTTGGGATTGATGTCGGTCAATGCAATAGGAACACGACTCACCTGGAACATAGGCTGGGTGCAACTGCTGCTTTGGAGTGAGCGGTTCACGGCAAGCGAAGCAGACCGTCGTACCTGTCTCGGATAGATCCGGAAGTAGGGCAACACGCTTGTCGAACACAAAGCACTCTCCGACCCAATAGTCGCCCCCCACCTGTTCAAAGTAGCCGAGAATTCCTCCCTCAAGTTGCTTGATGTTGTTGAATCCAGCGTCTTTCATAATGACACTAGCTTTCTCACATCGTACGCCACCCGTACAGAACATGACGATCTCCTTGTCTTTGTACGTGTCATCAAGTCCTTCAACCGCTTCTGGGAATGAACGGAAGGTATCGATGTTCAATTCAATGGCATTCTGAAAGGTTCCGAGCCGTGTTTCGTAGGTGTTGCGCGTATCGAGAAGGATGATATCATCCCCATTGAGGAGTTTCTCGTGCAAGTCTATGGGGAGGATACGCCCATCCACAGGTTCAATTCGATCGAAATTTGGTAAGCCTACTGAAATGATTTCATTTTTGAGTCGGACATTCATTCGATTGAATGGTTGATGTTCGGAATACGAGGTCTTGAAATCGATGTCTGCGAATCGCTCATCCTTTTTGAGATAGGCACGGAAGGTTTCGATGTTGGAAACTGGACCTGCCACAAAGATGTTGATCCCTTCGTAACTGAGGAGGATGGTTCCTTTCAAACCCAATGCATCACATTGTTGTTTCAATGGCTGACGTAATGCATCACGATCGTCGAGTACAACAAACTTGTACCCTGCGATGTTGAGGTGTTGCTCCGTCATGGTAATTCGTCCGACTTCATCCTCTTATGTTCATCGTTTAGCGACGCCAATCGTGTTTGCTCGCAAGCGGATGACGCCAGCCTTGACCGAAGGCTCGTGAGGACACTCGAGGTGCTGGAGCCATCTGCCATCGCTTGTGTTCGTTGGCCTCGAGACGTTGGAGCACAGAAACAACAACCGAAGGATCGAAGCCGTGTTTTGCAATCGCTTCCGCACCAAGGCCTTGTTCAATGTGATACTTGAGAATCGAATCAAGCGTTTCGTATGGAGGGAGTGTGTCATCATCTCGCTGATTTGGAGCCAACTCTGCAGACGGAGGTTTGGTCAACGTTGAATCGTTCACTGGAGGTTGAAGGCCTTGAGCGATGGCTCGGCGGTTGAATACCTCTGCAAGCCCATAGACTTCCATTTTGTACACGTCCCCAAGTGGTGTGTAACCACCTGCCATATCTCCATACAAGGTACAATACCCTTGAGCGAGTTCAGATTTGTTTCCAGTAGCAATCGCCATTCTACCTTGTGCGTTGGCGTGTGCCATCACGAGAATACCTCGAAGGCGAGCTTGGATGTTTTCTTGGGCAACTTTGGCACCATATTCAAGCATTTCAGACAGCTGTTGTTCGAGGTTTGCATGGTGTTCATCGATCGAGATTGAAGCATATTCCATGCCCAACGCCTCTGCTGTATGCTTCGCATCATCGATGGAATGCTGAGAGGAGAATCGCGATGGCATTGAGATTCCAAGGACGTTTTCAGCACCGACTGCCTGGGCTGCGACACAGGCTGCTACGGCCGAATCAATACCTCCACTCAAGCCAAGAACAATGCGTTCAATACCCGATTTTTGGCAATAGTCTCGCAGTCCCAAAACGACTGCATCAGCGAGTTCTTCGAGAACATCACCTCGCTCTTCACCCGTTTCATGAGGCGCATAATGAACGGGTTCACCATGTGCACCCTCGAGAGAAACCCAAGAAGTGGCTCGTGGACTGTTGATGTCTACGAGGAGGATTCCTTCCTCCCAAGCTGGAGCGACAACAACATCGCCAGAAGGCCATGCTGCAAGCGATCTTCCGTCGAAAAGGAGGTCGTCGTTTCCTCCAATTTGATTGCAAAGTAGGAAAGGATGGCCAAGCGTTTTTGCAGCCGTCCTTGCAACATGGAGGCGTGTCTGAATTTTGTTGGCATGGTAGGGAGATGCTGAAAGATTCACAGTTGCATCCAAATTGACGCCTTGACGCCCCCATTCTGCCAATTGCTCGATAGGATCGGCATCGTACTCTGAAGGCGTCTCTCCCGCAACTTGCCATGCATCCTCACAGACCGTTACACCAAGTTCAAGCGATCCGGAAAGGGTACGAGCAATTCCCGGCCTGTCATCCGAATCGAAATACCGTGCTTCGTCAAAGACATCGTAGGTTGGAAGCAATTGTTTCCGTGCGACGATCTTTACGGGTGCTTGATTCCCTAACAATGCAACACCATTTCCGGGTTTTCCACGAGCATGTTCAGGGATGGTCGGCGTTCCAATCAAGGATGGAATCTCAACATCGAGCGAAAGCGCAGATTGTTGTGCAAGTTCGACAAAGCTCGATTGCATGAGCAAATCTCTTGGAGGATAGCCGCAGATGGCCAACTCCGTGCTTACACTTGCCAAAGCGCCATTGGCTTTGGCCGTTTGAACAAAGAGCTCCAAACGTTGAGCATTCCCCGTGATGTCTCCAACGGTTGGATTCATCTGAAGCAGAGCAATGATGCTGGCACCTTGCTCGCTCATGTCCATCCCACATCATCGTGTTTCATAGAAATGATGCTTCATTTGTATTGCAAAATTTCACCGTTTGCGTCCTTGTACCACCAACTTCCGTCTTCTTGGTTTTGCCACCACCAGACACCATCGGATCCTTGTTTCCAACCATCTGCTGAATCGGCTTGGGTTGCATCAACTGCAGGAGCAGTGGCTTGAATCGGTTCGCTGAGGTTGAGGTCTGCATCATCATCGAAGTCTTCTTCCTCATCCTCATCGAGGTACTCGGAATACTCGTCCCACTCGTATTCAGACTTCGAACCACGGCGAACCGTTGCGTTGCGAGCCATCAACAACAGAGCGAGAATAATCGAGAGACCAAGCAATGCCCCAATGGAACCGAGAATCGGGTTCACATCACCAAATACGGCTTCGCTGAAAGACGGATCGCTCTTTGGCCGAACATCAACCGATGGGCCATTGCCCTTCACACCGTTTTCGAGTTGAACCTCAATCCATTGGAGGCCAACCTGTTCTGGTGCCCAATCGATGAGGATGGTGCCGAGTCCGCCCTCTGCAACTTCGACGTCTGTTTGTCGCAACATCTCTGAGGTTCCATCAGAACGAACAACCGAGATTGTGGCTGTTGTCGTTCCATCCAAGGTTCCGACGTTCTTGACAAAGATTTGAACCGCTGTTGAATCGCCTGTATGAAGGTTCAGACGAGAATACTCCATCGCCGGCGTTTCAAGTTCGAACTTCGGTTGTCGCCATTCCATCAGCCAGGATGTTACAGCATTCCCTGCGGATTGTCCTTCACCTCCAAGAACGAGGTTTCCTGCAAGGTCTCGACCTTCGATAAGCACGAAGACCGTAAAGCGGTCGATGAGCATCTCATCGGTAATGACGCTCAAGTCCATCGTCCCTGTACCAACAAGGCTTAATCCACTGATTTCTGTTCCTTGCAACAGGAATGGACTGTCACCTCCACGGATGAATTCTCCTGTCACAGTATCCTCGACCCACCAAGCCAATCGTAAGGATTCAAAGTCGATACCACCTTCCTCGGAAAGAACGATCGTCACCTCATGTTCCTCTGCGGAAAGAATTGAGCCTGGACGAGGCGTTTGCACTTCTTGTGGCTCAGGACCAAGACCATCAACAACCATCCACTTGACTGAAGATTCCTTTTCTGTCGCATCAACACCTTGTGGTGGCAAACAACCAACCGACCAGGTCAATGGAATGGTTCCTGAGGTTGGAGGCGATTCAAGTTCAACGTTCCAGATGCCATCGTAGGTCTGTGCGGAATACGTTTGACCAGCGAACATGACTTCCACAGTGCAGTTGAAATCGGGTGTTGTCTCCGTCGTTTCAAACACCAATCCTCCTGTTAATTCAAACTCTGAATTCGGTGGCAATCGAGCGCCATCATCAAGGACAGTTCCTTGTGTGAGGACCAGAGATACCGATTCTTGTGGAATCATCAGTGCAGGCGAGAAGCGCCATCGCAGTGCAGGGAATGTTTGGATAACTTCTTGCCCAGCTCGATCGATGATTTTGACGCTCGGTTCGCGGAAGGTCTCACCAAGATCCGGTGTCGTCCATGCCAATTCAAGGTCAACCACGAGACGCGTGTCTTTTTCGTATGGCCCTGCCATCGTTCCATCGAGTGCGAGCATGTCGCAATCGTGGACGATAAGGTGGATACTGTTGGACGTGCATGAATCGGTTCGGAAATCCCATGTAAAGGAAAGCGGTGAAGTGAGAATGTTCGAAGCGAGTTGAATCTCAACCGTTGTCAAATCCGATGCGCCGTTTGGTTCGCTCATGTCCACACGCAAGGTGTAGGCTTGGCTTGGGTGCAGCCATGGCTGAGCACCCCCCGTCCATGACATAGCAGTGGCAGAAAGCGTTGGTGGGCCGTCTGGTCCGATTTGATACATGAACAAGTGCTCACCATCTTCGCCGGTTCCTGCATCTTCGAGAATCTGTCCAGAAGCATCCATTCCAACCAGGTATCCGGCAACCTTCTGGCCTTGAGATCCCATTGAATCATCAAACAAGAGGGTGTATATGCCCGTTGAAAGTGTTCGATCGGTCGGGATGATGAGCGATCGCTGTTTGTATTCATCAGGGCTTGGCCAACCGTTCAAATCAACGTCATCAGCCCATTCTCTCCAAAGCATAATGTGCACATCGGATGGCAGCAAGACTGGATCGAGAATTTGGAATTGAACTGTTTGGCTGGTCGATGCAAGGCGATGGTCGTACCAGGCTACTGTTGAACCGATTACGGCTGGTGCGGTTGGATCGATCTTGTACGTACGAGTGTACTCGGACTCGTTCACCACATCACCACCGTTCAACGGTATGACACGAACCGTCCACGTCAAATCACCAAAGGAGAATGGCGCCACATCGGAAACATTCCACATGTCAACGTCGAGACTGGTGGTGTTGGCGACCATGGTGTTGCCTTGCCAGAGTTGTACCTCGGCATCACCAGGTGCAAAGGCATCCATGCCTTCCACACCTTCATACCCAACATCGATGGAGAAATTGAGCCCCATACCCGCAGCGATGTACTCCGTTGAACCATCTATGAGGCCATGATCGCCACTGATTTCGACCGATTTGATGACCAAATCGTTCTCGAACGCTTGCCCTCCTCCGATACCGCTCCACATGTATTGGCCTGGTCGTGAAATAACGCTGTTATCAAGAATAAGACGCATCGAAGCCGTGAGCCAGTCTTCATCGTCCCATCCTTGCTCGACTCGGAATTTCACGGTTATTTCGCGCATCGTCGCCGATGTTTCTGCAATGCTGAACGCTTCGGTTGGATGCAGTTCAATGAGGCCGCTATCCGCTTGTCCTAGAGCGGTTCCGCCTCCGGTTGGAAGCAGCCACGTAGCGTGATTGTTTTCGCCTTGAACATCCAGTCGAATCAACGAGATGGAGCGTGCGGTATCAACGCTAAATCGCGTTGTAAACGAAAGCCAACGTTGCGAGGGGGTCAATGGATTCGACGCATTCTCCATCGTGACCATACCTGCTGCAACATCGTCACTGAACTCCATGTCTGTGACTTCAACGGTCATTTTTCCGTTGGACATACCGGCAAATGGGAACGTGATCGATGGTGATGATCCAGGCGTGCGATATGCGGCGTTTGCAGCCATCACCAGAGGTGATTGCTCATCTGCGGAAATCGAAACCATGGTCGCATAAGGCGCTGCAAGATTGGAAAAGGTGGCGACACCGTTTCCGTATGCCTCAATATCCACGAGGGCGAAGCCTTGACCCAAGTTGTTCAACAACGCACTCTGGCTGTTCAAGGTGGCTTGCATGAGGGCATATTCGGATGCATTGAGTTCCAGTCGGTAGACGGTTGCATTGTCCAATGTTCGCGAAACGATGGTCGAGCCAGCAACGCGCAGGGACATGCCAGTCATGTTTCCATTTTCACTCGACACTGAAATTGCGAAATGCTCCAAGTTTGAGGCAGGAATCCATGCAGAGGCCTCGGCAAGGCCTGCAAATCCAAAGGATGCGCGATGGGTTTTTTCACCGGTTGAGAAGTGATCTTGGAAGCCCCATGAGCCGATACGAACATCGGGGTCACCCCATTCAAGCAAACCGTCTCCGTCCAAATCCAGCGAGGGTGAATGCACACGCCCACCCGTTGACATGGTGACCTGAACTTGGTCGAGCAGTGCAGGTGACGATGAGTTGTGTTCAAATTTGAGCTGGAAGGCGTGCTCGTTGGCGTCAAGCATACCCGAGTAAGGCAAAGAGATTGAGGTCCAAGCATCCGATTCTGAATGGCGGACAAATGCATCGAATTCCTGCATGACCGTTGCGATTTGATAGTTCGCTAGAGGTGCGTTGCTGATGTACCAAGGCGAATGAACTGTACCATTCGCAAGCGATGAGATGGCTCCAGCAAGGTATGTGCTGTTGTTGAGTGTCCATCCACGATCTTCAGGATTCCTTGAAAAGGAGTCCTTGAGAAGACCGCCGGCAGAAATTGATTCAACCGATGGCATTGAACCGCTGTCAAGACCCTCAAACATCAAACGAATGCGCAAGGAACCGTAGCGCTCCCAATCAACAGCATCAAGGTGGACTCGTGTTCCTTCTATGGATTCAAACCCAGAGATATTGTCTCCCGTTTGTGCATCGACAAGCGTCCAATGGAGCGTCGAGCCAAGCGGTAAGTTTGCGTTGATGTGCATTGGAGCATAGGGGCCTTCTGCAAGCGAGAAACTGTTCGATGCGTTGTATCCAAACGTCGGACTTGTCCAGGCAGTCATCGGTGGAATGACCACCTTGATGTCGTCAATGAACCAGTAATCACAGCACGTTCCACTTCCAGAGGTCTGCTGGACTCTGAACTGAGAGGTTGAATGAAGCGCTGCTGCTGGCAAGACAGTGGAATATTGGAAATTGCTGGTTTGGGAACCACCGCCTTGGAAGGTATGGAATGTTGTCCATTGGCCGCCTGCAGTCTTGTACTTGAGTTGAAGATTCTCACCTGAATCGGGTGTTTCCCCACAACCTGAACGACCTTCGTGAACCCAAGCGTGGAACGGAATGTTGGAACGACCGGCGAGATTTGTGGTAGGCGAAGTTGCATAGGTCGAACCAGCATAGGTTCGGAGAGAACCTCCAGAACTGCCGTTGTATCCACATGCTTGTGACGTCCAATGGCTACTGTAGGAATTGGAGAACGTCCAACCTTGAGCACCGTTGTTGAAATCGTATCCAGGTGCTGAGCCATCGCCGCTGAGGACACCCGATTGAGAGAACGTGTTGTTGTGCGTTGCATCAACATGGTTCCAAGCTGCATCGCCTTCCCAGAGCAAGGTCTGAGAATTTTCCATTGTCTCAGATTGGATGCTCATGTCAAGCGAAGTGATGGCTCCTGAACTGGTTGGGACATCAAGTTCAAACGATGTTGAGCTTGCTTGGCCTGGGCGAATATCGACGATAACAGGTGTTCCCTCCGCAACAGAATCGATGCCCTGCTCAAGATCCAAGTACAGTGAAGGTGCGGGTGGTGCGAAGGTTGTATACGGCCCCATGACGAAGAGAAAAAGCACCAGCAAAGCAACGCCACGTCCCTTTGGAGAGTCGCCCATGTGTTCGCCTGCTTTTCCAAGGACTTGAATGTGTCAGTCCTGAGGGCTGCTCGGATTCAAGGGAGAGGTTGAAAACAAGAGGGTATTTGGCGAACCATGGTTCGACCGAGTCCTGCAGGTGAACTCGATGCCGTCGCCCTTGAAACGGCACTGCTAGAAACATGGAAGAACGAGCAAACATTCCAGCAATCCATCGATTCGAATAGGACGGGTGCGCCGTTCATTTTCCTTGAAGGCCCACCCACTGCGAACGGAAAACCAGGTATTCATCACGTTGTGGCACGAGCATACAAAGATCTCGTATGTCGATGGAAGACAATGGAAGGGTTCCTTGTCAAACGCAAAGGTGGATGGGATACTCACGGACTTCCTGTCGAAATCGAAGTGCAAAAGCGCCTTGACCTGATGAGCAATGAAGCCATCGAGCAATTCGGAATGCAGGCCTTTAATGACGCATGTCGTGAAAGTGTTTGGACCTACGAAAGTGCATGGCGTGAAATGACGGAGCGCATGGCCTATTGGGTCGACTTGGACAATCCATACGTCACACTTCACAACGACTATGTCGAATCCTGTTGGTGGGCATTGAAGCAAATGTTCGACAAAGATTTGTTGTACCGTGGCCACAAGGTTCTGCCGTATTGTCCTCAAACTGGAACGTCCTATTCGAGTCACGAAGTGGCGTTGGGCTACAAAGAAGTCGAGGAACCATCCGTTTATGTCAAATTCAAGTTGGTCGATGATGATGCATCGATTCTGGCATGGACGACCACACCCTGGACGCTTCCTGGAAACGTCGGTCTCGCCGTTGGCCCAGATGTGACGTACGCACGCTGCCGTATTCGTGAAGAGCCCGAAGGTTGGCAAGGACGAGGTGGAGCATCTGTTGGTGAGGAATTGATTCTCGCCAAAGATTTGATGGGGGAAGTGCTTCGTCATCACGTCGACATTATCGAAGAGATTCAAGGATCTGAACTGGTCGGAAAATCTTACGAACCACTCTTCCCTGACGCAGTTCCTCGTGGCGATTCATCCACAGCATGGACGGTACTGTCCGCTGATTGGGTCACAACAACCGACGGTACCGGTGTTGTTCATACGGCGGTGATGTACGGTGAAGATGACTACAATCTTGGAATGGAAGTTGGTCTCCCAGCCTACCACACCGTTAGTATGGAAGGAAACTTCGTTGATGGTGTCCATCCTGAACTGGACGGTCGTTACGTCAAGTCATGCGACGATACCGTGATGGATATTCTCATTGGTCGAAGCGAAACCATCTCCTCAGGCCTACTTTATCGTGAGAAAAGCTACCTCCACGATTATCCACATTGTTGGAGAACCGACCACCCACTTCTCTACTATGCCATGGACTCATGGTTTGTTCGAATGACGGCTGTCAAAGACCGTCTCCTCGAGTTCAATGATGGTGTCGAGTGGGCGCCCGATTGGGTCGGAGAAGGACGTTTTGGTGAATGGTTGCGTAACGTCAAGGACTGGGCAATCTCGAGAGAGCGCTATTGGGGAACGCCTCTACCAGTGTGGAGAGATGAGGAGGGGAACATGAAGTGCATCGGTTCCATCCAAGAATTGCAAACCGAGGTTGCGAAGGCAAGTGCAGCAGGATTCGAGAATCCTGAATGTCCTGATGATGTTGATTTACATCGTCCCGTTGTCGATGCGTTCACGCTTGTTTCAGAGAATGGAAAACCCATGCACAGAGAACCATTCGTCATGGATTGTTGGTTTGATTCTGGTTGTGCCCCATTCGCTCAGTGGCATCATCCGTTCGATGAAAACAAAACCTTCGATGCATCCTTCCCAGTGGATTACATCTGCGAAGGTGTTGACCAAACCCGAGGATGGTTCTACACACTTCTTGCAGTTTCGACAACAGTGTTTGATTCTCCTGCTTACAAACGCTGTTTATCACTTGGACTGATTCTTGATGCTGAAGGGAAGAAGATGTCCAAATCGAGAGGAAACATTGTCGACCCGTGGGATCACTTCAATCGAGAAGGTGCTGATGCAACACGATGGTACATGGTCACTGCTGGTGCTCCATGGAATCCATTGAAGTTCGACTCCAATGGTGTTCGAGAAACCTACGCCAAGATGTTCCTGACTTTGTGGAACGTCTATCGATTCCACGCAGACTATGCTGCTTTAGATCAATTTGACCCAGCATCCTCGACATCTCCGTATGAGCAGCGTTCGCGCTTGGATCGATGGATTCTTTCCAAACTCCACACAACCGCAAAGGCCTATCATGATGGCTTTACGAATTGGAATTTCCACAAAGCATGTCGAGAACTCGAAGATTTCATCGTCAACGATTTGTCAAATTGGTACGTTCGCCGAAGCCGACGACGCTTATGGGATGAGGCGGAATCAGGCGACAAACTTGCATGTCAGCACACCTTGAACGAGATTCTCGTCACCTTGTGCCGATTGATTGCACCTGTGAGTCCATTCATGGTCGATACCATCCATCGAAACCTCACTGGTGAAACCGTTCACACGGCGGCATGGCCACTTGGAACACCTGGTTCGACCGAAGGTGCAACGGCCGATGCATGGGATGAAGACCTTGCCGCTGCAACTGCACAACTTCCTCCTCATGATGCTGGACTTGAACACGAAATGGAACTCGTTCGTGAACTTGCTGAAACTGGACGTCGAATCCGAATCGATGCCCAACGGCGTCAGCGTCTTCCTTGTGCTGAGGGATGGATTGTGGCAGGACCAAACCTCGAACCTTACCACGACCTACTCTGTGAGGAGTTGAACGTCGAAAACATCTCCGTTGAAACCGACCTCGACCGATTTCAGCAACTTGAACTTGCCGTGAATTTCCGCGCTCTTGCTCCAAGAGCAAAAGGTGACGTCAATGCCATCGCTGGCCAGATCAAGAATCATTCCGATCAAGAAGCATTACTCTCGGACATTCGAAACGGTTCATGCACCATCATGGGTGTTGCTATTCTCGAATCTGACGTGGAGGTTCGCCGTGCTGAGCGAGAGGGGTATGCCGCTGCAACGATTACAGTCGGTGAAAACGATGAGGCATCTCATGTCAGCCTCGTTCTCGACATGCAGGATACACCTCACCTGCTCTCAAAGGGTCTTGCTCGTGACATCACACGACGTATCCAATCAAAACGCAAGGATATGAATCTCGATATCGAAGCGATGATTGATGTCGAAGTTTGGCTGCATGATGCACCCGAATTGTTTGAGCAAGATCAGGCTTGGATTGCGAAAGAAACCAGGGCATCGGGCATTGTCTTCAGCCTTGAATCAGCACCTGCTGACACCGAATCCTTTGATGTTGATGGCGCCCAAATCGCCTATCGTGTTCTCAATGTTTGAGGTTGGAACATGCGGGTGGTATCCCTCGTCCCCAGCCTGACACTGACGCTTGCAGAGTTGGGTCTTGAAGCATCGCAATTGGTTGGCCGAACGCCTTGGTGTATTCATCCGGATTCGTTCGTCCAAGATGTTCAAATCATTGGAGGGACAAAAACTCCGAATATCAAGAAAATTCGCAGATTGAATCCCGATCTCGTTCTCTTGGATCGTGAAGAAAATCCAAAGGAATTCTATGACGAACTTGTTGCCTTGGGAATCGATACGTACGTGAGCACTGTTGAACACCCTCGTGATGTTCCAGAGATGCTCATCGAACTTGGACAGTTGTTGAATCTCGAATCGAAGGCGATTGAAATTGCCGAAGCGATTCGAAATGAACTGGAAATGGATGTTGATTCTGAATCGATCGTCCTCCCGATGATTTGGCATGAACCACTCATGGCTGTCGCGCCAACAAAGTATGCAGGAGCTTTGCTTGAATGCTGCGGATTCAAGGTTCCAGACCTTGACCCCAACGGGAACGGCTATCCTGTGGTCACTCCAGAGGCGATTCAATCTCACAACGTTGAAGGCCTTTTGTTATCGAGCGAGCCTCATGAATTTTCCAAACAAGAGGGTGAAGCCATTAGCGATGCTGTAGAATTATTGGGTGGTAAGAGGCCTTGGACTCGATGCGTTGATGGAGAAGCATTGACTTGGTTTGGAACACATACACTCCATGGCCTACGAACCTTTACTGCTCTTTGCAAGGATTTGAAAACAGCCAACGAGTAGCCTTACCATGCGCAGAGCACTTCTCGCCATGTTGCTTGTCAGCAGCATGGTACTCGCAGGATGTTTTGGTGATGGAGAATCCATCGTCGAAAACGAGGAGGTCAAGTCTGCATGGTATGAATACATTCTCGTCGACGAACAACAACATGAATCTCCACGTGAATTCATGACGGTCGATTTGCGTACGAACGAAACAACGAACATGACGTGGGCTGTTTTCGATGAATCAAAGGGAGGGAATTGTTGTGAGCACTACATAGCTACTACAATTCAAGGATCGATTTTGAACATTGGAGGAGAATATCCCGTATGGTCTGTCGACCGAGGGCATGATTGGGACACATGGATTCCGGGCGTGACACCTGACCTGCAGTGCCGTACCTTCGTGCCAACGAATCCTGGAACCGAAGGACTCGGTGAAGGAAGCATTGTTCAAGCGACCAACGGTGACATCATTTCGATGTCGTGGTTCCCCTACCCCGGAGGCGATCTCAAACTCGACAAGTTCTATGCGATTCTTTACGATGATTCTGAAATGGAGTGGAAATGGTGTTACAACCGAATCACTGAACCATTCTACGACCGAAGTTGGCAAGTCGAAGTCGTTGGTCCAATATCATCGAGCATCGGAAACGGTGAATGGGCTTCCCTCATCATTTCCAATTTCTGGCATCAATCGCAAAATGCTGGAGGACAAATCTCTGTTGATGGACTCAACTACTACCCGATTCAATTTCCAGGTCGCTCTTCCACACAACCTGACATCGACATCGATTTGGATTTCACCAATGCTTCGCTCGATTTCTATTGGGACGTCAACAAACCTCACAAGGAGATGCGAGCCTTCGCAGTGCCAAGTGGAGGGTTGCTCTTCCCTCAATACTTTGACAATGGGAACGCCGCTTTCCTTGACACAACGCTTTCATGGAACGAGCTTGCAATCCAATTCCCGAGTGAGTATTGTCAAATCGACATGACAGGAACCATCCACTGTGTTGCAAATGCTGGCACTACATTTACGCACTACACCTCAACAGATGGCGCACTGTCTTGGGATAATTACACCTACGACCTCGGCGATGCTGCCTCAAGCATTGAAGAATGGGAATTCCAAGCAAACGGCGAACATGACCTGTTTGTACTCAACGTTCGATATCAATCCAGCGAAGGACCTGATGTCGATGTCTTGTTCCACACTCGCGGGTACAGTCAAGACCTCAGCCCCGATACTCTGACCTACATCGGACAAGGTGATCTTGACTCAACATCCGGTGCAGGAAATGACATTCGATTCGATTTTGCGAGTCTGGCGATTCTCCGGGATGGTGGAGTTGTTGTTGCATACCATGATTCGACACACGTTGACCCATTGTTTGCAGTCGAACTGAACATGCCAGATTATCAGCAATAGGCTCATCCAGAGGGGTATCCTCAAAAGCCCTTGACAGACAATGAACGTTGATGGTGCTGAGCAATTTACCTGGAATTGGCGAACGATTGATGAAGCGGTTGGACGATCACTTCGGAGGACGTCATGAACTCATCAAAACCCTTGAATCGGGAGATATTTCTCGAATTGCCGAGGTTGAAGGCATATCGGTCAAGAGGGCACTGAGCTTGGCACGGGAATACAATGGTGCCAAAACGTCGTTTCTCGCCACACCAGAAGCGGAAAAATTGCATGCACAACTTATCGGTTCTTTGCAACGATTTGCCTCCAATGGTGCGAGTTCATCACGTATGCAGATGTTGATGCCACTTCATCAACTCAATATTCGTCGAGAACGATGTCAGCGAATGCTTGAATTCGCCAAAGAATCTCCAGACGCGTTTGCACATCTTCGTACCTTGTTGAAAGATTTGAGTTACACCCGTCGTCCTACGCAACGTTACGAACGCGTCATTGTCAGCCAACAAGAATTTCCAGAATGGGAATCGTATGTTCGAATCTTAACGCCAAGTGCTCAAGAAACGTGGAAGGATTATACCGTTTTCAAATCGGTGACTTGGGTCGGCCGCCATGGCCCGGATGACTTGCCACCTGGTTGGTTGGTTCTACCAGAAGTGGGACGCACGGATGTGATGGTTCCAGAATTTACGCTCGATTGGTTCACCAACAACCGGAAGGCGCTGAAGGTTCTACTCGATTTAATGCAATGGAAGAACGAAAGGAATGGGAAAATCCACTCCACGCTCGAGACAATCTTTGCCGAGACCGACGGGCTTGAACAACTCTCAACCGTTTTTGCAATGATGGGCGATTCAGGTGATGTTGAAGCGATGGAAAGGATTCGAGACGGTCTTTGGAGTATTGCAAAGCAAATGGAAGAAGACCTCAACAAGCGAATTTCGTCAGGAATGGAAACAGCATCGCTCGATTTATCGGGATCCGACATGCTCGAAGCACTCGCAGATGCAGCGACCTTCCAGCGTAAACTCGCATCAGCAACCGAGGATGTCATCGCCGACATTCTTGAACAAGGTCGAAATGAGTTGTCCGTTTATCTTGAGGCGAGTGGTTTGCAGGCACCGTTCGATCTCTATTCATCAACTTGGCCTGTGAAATTTAATCGCTCAGTTTTGGATGGCATCAACGATGAACTTGAACGAAGAATCAACGATGGACGGAACGACCATCTTCTCCGATTGGCAACTAAACTTGCCGACCTCAAACCACTCTGCGAAACTGCAATCCAACGACTTGTGGAGCATGACATGTGGTACAGCATCGCATCCTGGGCCATGCATCACAACGCCCAACTTCCTGAATTGGTTCATCATGGAATTTGGTTTGAGGAGGGGCGACACCTCTTCATCGAAGGAGACGTTCAACCTGTTAACTACGGATTAGGGCTTGCTGCACCGAAAGGCGATCGGCAACCAATTGCGCTCTTGACGGGTGCAAACAGTGGTGGAAAAACCACGCTCTTAGAATTGGTTGCACATGTGACGATTCTCGCCCATATGGGACTCCCCGTTCCTGCAAAGCATGCCTTTGTCGGACAAGTAGAAGCCCTGCATGTTCTGGCGAAATCGAGTGGTACACAAAGCGCAGGAGCGCTTGAAACCACTTTGGTCGACCTCGCGCAGGTCGTAAGCAACAATCAACCGAAACTCATTCTTGCGGATGAACTTGAAGCGATCACAGAACCAGGAGCAGGTGCTCGAATCATCGCGGGAATGTTGCGGGCTGCACAACAACAATCCGAATCAAGCATGGTCTTAGTAACCCATCTTGCACCAGCTATTCTTGATGCGTATGGAAGCGATGACTTGCGCATTGATGGTATCGAAGCAAAAGGACTTGATGAGCATCTTGAATTGATGGTCGATCGAACACCGAAGCGCAACTGTCTCGCTCGTTCAACACCCGAGTTGATTGTACGACGCTTGGTCGAGCGTTCTTCAGGAGATGCAAAGAACGTCTTCAGTGACATCCTGTCGTTGTTTTGATCTCAGCATTGACGTCCACCATCGGACGAATACTCGAGCATTGGTGCTTGGAACAAATCATCACATGAGCGTTCGATGAGCGGCAACGTCAGCGTACTTTGTGACCAGTCGATGGATACTGTCCCAGAGGCTGCTGGTGATGGAACGTAGTCTTCTCCTGTTTGTGTAACTTGGAGAATGATGCCTTCTCCTTCTTGGAGAACAACATCCATTGGCATGAATTCCATGAGTGCTGTGACCGAGGCAAATGGAACCAGAACTTCTTGGCCATCACGACCGCCTGCATGGTAGCGTAGATCCATGACGGCGTGACCAAGGTGCATTCCTGTTCCATCGGTCATTTCGATGAACAAATGACCTCCTGTCAAACCAGGAGTGGCCTCGATGTGGAACGTTGGCATTCCAATGATGCGTGTTTCCTTCTCAAACGGACCGTAACTCAATGTGACTGAACTTGTTCCGGATACCGTTGAGCCGGTTGGTGCAAGATCGCTACCTGTCAAAACAAGGTTTTCAACATCCATTGGAGGGTAGGTCTGTTCAAATCGCCAACCTCCACGGTTGTCTTGCATTTCAACGCCGAGTGTAGGTGCTCGTCCTTCTCCTTTGAGGTACCAGTCAAACCAGTACAACATTTCGTCTGCCCAATCCCAGCGAAGTGTGTAAGGGTAGGCTTCAGCTCCGCGACCTGCTCCTTGCGAGGAATGTCCCTCTACTCGGTCTGGATAATCATGTGCCCATTGTCCTGCAAGTGTCTTGATTTCGATTCCAGCATCGGCTACTTGTTGATGTACGGGGAACGACATGTGTGGATCAACGTTCCAATCCTGCATTCCTTGAATGAGGTAGACCGAACCGTTGTAATTCTGGAGGACACGGTCGAGGAACGAACGTTCTGTCCAGTAGGTGTTTCCGGCATAATCGACCATTCCTCCACTGAGGTAGGCCGCTGGTCCATTCACGTAACCTTCGATGTAGCCTTCACAGAGTGTATGGCTGTCTTCCGTATCACCATCGATTCCAAACGAGCCGTAGACGCCGTTATGCATAATCATACCACGAGCCTCCATGCTTCCGTTTCTCCACATCAATTCATGGACACCAATGAGTCCTGACATCGGAACAATCGTTGCAAGGTGAGGGTTTCCAAATGTAGCAGCTTGCCAAGGGGTGGAACCATCGTACGATTTTCCGATAATTCCTACATTTCCATTCGACCATGTTTGTGTACCAAGCCATGTTACTGCTGCATCAATGCCTCGTTGTTCATCCGTTCCCATCAAGTCCATGCAATGATTCGATTCACCTGTTCCAAAAACGGACACTTGTGCGACACCGTATCCATGAGGTACATAATTCTCAATCAACATTCGACCCAATCTGTTCGCAGGAGTCAATGCATCCACATCTCCGTCATTGTAGTATGGGCCAATTTCTGCAATCACAGGAACTATACATTCTGTACTCATATTCTCAGTCGATGAATAATCGCATCCTTCGATGACTGGAAGCCACAGGCCAAGATGAACCTCGGCTCCACCAGTCGCTCCAGCGCCTCCATCAGCGAGTGTTATGCTTGGGACAGGAACGAATACTGACTGAACGGTCCCAATTTCGTACGTTCCGTTAACGGTAACTCTTGAGAAAACATCGCTGTCATCGTAGACGAGATTCGATCGTTCCCAAGGTTCTGGATAATCATCTCCATTGATTGCATCGTTGCTGTTTCGAAGGTCTTCTCCGAAACATCCTGAAAGGATGGATGGAAGGAGGAAAATCAACAACATTGAGACGCTTCGCATTGTTCCTCCGTCTCAAATCCGACATATGACGCTTTTCGCCTTATGCTGATTCTTCGGATTCACGTGCTTCGAGTTCTGCACGAACTTCATCCATATCCAACTCTTGGAGTTTTGTGATTAAATCCTTGAGCGCCTCTTCGGGAAGAGCACCTGGTTGCATGAACACTCCGATTCCTTCTTTGAACGCAATGGTCGTTGGAATTGAGCGAATGCCGAAGGAACCTGCGAGAGCCTGTTCGACTTCGGTATCAACCTTAGCAAAAACAACCTCTGGGAACTCCTCGGAGACACGCTCGAAAACAGGCGCATAGGCTCGACAAGGGCCACACCATTCTGCCCAGAAATCGATGATAACAAGGTTGTTTCCCTCGATGATGTCATTAAACGAGGACTCTTGCATCTCCACTGTCGCCATGTGTAACGCTAACGTTCACAGTATAAGTGCTCATGCATTTTGCCTGAACGCTAAATCGACGGGTTGATGTGCTTTACGAGGAACGTACAGTCATGAGCAGATTGATATCAATCGTTACTGCATTTTTGTTCCTCAGCGTTGTTGTCCTTCCACAGGGCCTTTCCGAAGAGACTGGTGAGAGCATCAGTTCGCCGTCATCAATCATCATTTCCGAAGTTTTTGCTTCACCAAATGGAATGAAAAACAATGAAACATGTTCAAATTGTTACAACGCTACCGACTGGAACGGTGACGGAGAGTATGGTAAATTCTCTGACCAGTTCATTGAACTTCACAACCCTACCGACAACCCAATCAACATCTCAAACTGGGTGCTCGATGATATCGCCGATGGAGGAAGTGCCCCCTGTCAGTTAGCACGAAACACAATTCTTCAACCCGGAGAATATGCTTCAATCTTCATCAACGCATCAAGAATTGAGCTGGACTATTACGATGGAGACACAGTGAATCTTTACGATACAGAAGGCACACTAGTTGACACACTCTCGTATCCTGCTCGAGATTCTTGGTACGGAAATTCCTACATCCCACTCGAAAATGGATCCGTTTGGAAGGTTCGACCTCCAACGCCTGGCTATGAACAAAACGAATCCTTCGCCATCGCTCAGAACATGATCGGTTGCTTTGGAATCAGTGATGGAGGATTCGTCGAGTCCATGCTCCTCAAAGGCCGTGTTGTCACCATGAACACCGAAGCTGATGTCATTAACGATGGTCATGTGTTGGTTCGAGATGGAAAAATTGAGGCCGTTTGGGGCGGCGATAATATTCCACAGAATGTTGACTTAACAGGCGTTCAAATCGTCGATACCAACGGCACCATCTATCCTGGACTGATCGATGCGCACAATCACATGCACTACAATCACATTCCACTTTGGGATTTCGAGGTTCACACCTCGACAAAATCCGAAGAAGGAGGTTATTCGAACCGAAATCAGTGGAAGAACAATCCAAATTACAAACGAGACATCTCTTGGATGAAGACGTTTGTACAAACATCTTCGATGTGGAATATGGCGGATCAGCAAATGAAATACGCCGAAGTGATGGCTGTCGCAGGTGGTGTTACAGCCGTCCAAGGCTCACCTTCGAGCAACACGGATGCGTGGGACAGCATGCTCTCTCGGAACATCGAATTGTACAACTTCGGTGGAGACGGAATCCATACCAAAGTCACTACGCTTGAATCCGATTACACTGGAAGCCATATTACATCGGGCAACGCTAGTGGAAGTTTGAACGCATGGTATCTTCACCTCTCAGAAGGTGTCGATGAATCAAGTCGTGCTGAATTCGATATTCTGGTACAGAACAACCTTCTCGTGGGAGAATTGGTGGTTGTACACGGAACAGCGCTCACATCGACTGAATTCCAAATGATGGGTGACGTTGGTGCTGACCTTGCGTGGTCTCCGCTTTCGAATCTCTTGTTGTATGGGGACACGACTGATGTCGTGGCTGCTGATCAAGCCGGCGTGAGAATTTCACTCGCACCTGACTGGGGTCCAAGCGGATCGAAAAATGTCCTTCACGAATTGAAGGTTGCAGATTTGTGGAACACGAACAATCTCAATTCCTACTTCTCCGATTACGATCTCGCTTCCATGGTCACAAAGAATCCCGCACTTGGCAACAACTGGGATGATTCCGTTGGCACCATCAATGCTGGCTTGTACGCTGACCTCGTAGTCATGGACACCTTCCACCAGGATCCATATCGAAACCTTATCGAAGCCATTGATGCGGATGTACGGTTGACCATTGTCAATGGGCAACCTGTATTCGGTGACGTGGACATTATGTCTGAACTCAAGGGAGACGATTGGGAATTGGTCGAAGGACCTGGTTTCAACAAGGCAGTCGATGTCACCGACCGCTCCGTCACAGAAGGCACACAATCATGGTCGAGTATTCTCGCCGACATGGAAATGGCAATGGCGCTCAATCCTGACGATATCGCCTCTACCTGGTCATCCAGCATAGACAGTTATTCCTCAATGCAAGCCAATGTCTTGAACAGCATCTTCACCACCGGTGATACACGTCACTTCGGCATCATCAAAGATTCCGAACATGCGAACACCCACATCAATCTCGAACAGTTGGAAAGTTACTACGAAGTTCCGATGGAAAACGGGGATCGAACTGGAGTCAACGTCGTACTCGAACCTCAAGACAATACTGGTGGTTCAACCATTGACCCAGTTGATGAAACACCTTCAGGCGAAACGAATCAGGACAATGACACAACTGATGGAAGCGAGACTGGAAGAGATTCCGATTGTCCACCAAACTGCATACTTGGAGAGGATGTTGAAGACGCTTCAAACGAGGAATCAGCACTGTTTGGTGCAAAATCACTTCTGCTTGTTCTTGTTGTGTTGCTGCTTCTCGCCGTAGGATTGCTGACAAGAGGAAGCGAAGAGGAAACGGATATGGGTGCAGATCAAACGGTCATGATTGAAAATGAATGGCAAGTTGAGAAGAAACAATTTGTCCCAGAGTTGCCTCCGCTTTCACCTCCTCCTTCAACCGAGGAAGAGTGATTATTCAAGTTCCCAAACAGGACCATCGGCTGTGTCGGTCACAACAATACCGAGTGCATTGAGTTGGTCTCGTATTTGGTCAGCGCGTGGCCAATCTTTGTTCGCTCGTGCATCGCTGCGTTCCACGAGTAATGCTTCGACTTGATCCGCAATCTCTGCTTTTCGAGGATCTTCAACCGGTTCAGCAAGAAGAAGTTCTGCATCTGGAAGGATGCCGAGAATGTTTCCTGCCGTCTCTTCAAGCCATTCCTTTGCGTAGGTTCCGATTGCACGCTTGTCCTCTTCGTCGGCACCCAGAGTCATCAATTGCTGAAGTTGTTTGGTTGCTGCAAGTACTTTTGCAACTCCTTCACGACTGTTAAAATCATCATCCATTGCCTGTGCAAAGCCTTCAGCAAGTCGTTCCAGTAATCCAAGTGTCTTTGCTAATGGATCTACACTTGCCATATCTGGCACAGGAAGCTGATGCTGACGACCGTTGGAAGACATCCGCAAGGCCGACTCGTAGACATGTAAAATGCGGTCATGATTTCGTTGAGCGTCATTGAGAAGTTGCTCATTCATATCGATTGGCGATCGATAGTGGGCGTTCACTAGAGCAAGTCGCAAGACAAGTGGGTCAACCTTCTCGACAATATCACGAATCGTCCAAAAGTTACCGAGCGACTTGCTCATCTTTTCGCCATCAATGTTGACAAATCCATTATGCAACCAGTATCCTGCGAGTGGGGCGTGTCCTGTGTGGCACTCGCTCTGAAAAATCTCTGCCTCGTGATGAGGAAAGCGAAGGTCATGACCTCCACCGTGGATGTCAAATGAGGTTCCAAAGTGGTCAAGGCTCATTGCACTGCATTCAATATGCCAGCCTGGTCGCCCCTCACCCCAAGGTGATGGCCAAGTTGGTTCGTCTGGTTTTGCCTGTTTCCACAGTGCGAAATCTTTATGATCGCGCTTTCCACTCCCAGTTTTATCGACACGACCACCAGCACCTTGTCGAACCGCATCGATGGATTGTCCAGTAAGTTGTCCATACTTCTCTGGTGCTGAGTCAACATGGAAGTAGACGCCATCATCAGCCACGTAAGCGTGTCCTTTCTGGATGAGGTCTTGGATGATGTGAATCATTGATTCAACATATTCCGTACATCTTGGATAATGATCCGCTCGAAGGATGTTCAGGGCATCCATGTCTTCGTAATACGTCTCAATATTTCGCTCGACAATCGACTTCCAATCTTCTCCTGATTCGATTGAGCGTTTGATAATTTTGTCATCAATATCGGTGAAATTTTGGACATAATCAACGTCGTATCCTGAGGCTTCGAGCCATCGGTGAATGAGATCAAAGGCGATGTAACAACGAGCATGCCCAAGATGGCAGTTGTCGTAAACTGTAACACCACAGACGTACATCGAGACTCTCCCAGGTGATTGGGTCGAGAAATCGACCTTCTCTCGCCGGCGTGTGTCGTGCACTCGTAATGGCATGTGAACATCCCCTCGGTGTCGCCACTCTCACTTGAAGATTGATACGTGAAAGGGTAGAGGAGTTCCCGAAGACGATGTTAGACCTGAAGCGGCCGGAAGGAATCGGCATCTCGTCCTATGTACTCCACGATGCTCGACTTGTGAAGTTGGCATGGATGGTTCCGTTGTTTTCAGTTCTCACTGCAGTAAGCATCCATGTGTTGTTTGGAAATACACGAGATGTACCGTTCTTCATCTCTGAAGCGGATTATCCAGGACTTGAACGATTTGTGTTCACAACAGGGCTCTTTGCTTCAGCGGTCTTGCATTGTTTACTTTCTCTACGTCTCTATTCCATATTTAAGAATTCAGTGCGACCGAAAGTGTTCTTGTTCGCTACAGGAATGGGTATTGCGAGTTCAATTCATCTTGCAATCCTCTCTTTTGCGAACATGTATGACTACCTCTCTCTGCATGTATATGCTTCATTGGTGGTCTTTCATGGTGCCTTCACATGGGCAATACTCGCTCACTTTTCGTTACCTCATCTAAACAAGAAAGGAAGGAAACTTCGTTTGATTTCACTCTCCATGGCGTTTGTATCCCTTTTCATCATGACCATTTCGATGAGCAGAGGAGTTCAACAAAGGAGAGATGAACTTGATGTCCAGCCTGATATGATCTCATTGAATGACTTGCAACCATGGATTGATGTTGCAGCTCCCGCAGAATACATCCTCTTCTTCTCCCTGCTGGGATGTCTTGCGTCGTTCTCATGGGACATTCTCGAGCACACCGGCCAACTCGAGGATTCGTCGATCGAGACTTGAAATCGCTACTGTGTGAGGATCAACGCCGTTCCTACCATCTGTTTTCCAGACTGAAACGTTCAGTTCGCGATGCGACAAGATATGGCGAACCGTACCAAGAAATTCACACCCTGTGGTCGCCAGTTCCGTTTCCATCTTTGGACCCCATAGGCCTGCAAACAATCCGGCCTGTGGGCGTTGATGCAATTCAGGTCGTCCTTGTTCATCGACTCGTACAATGCATGTGTACTCCACAAGTGTCTTCTTGGTTTTCTTCGGACGAGGAAGGTCACGCGCTCGAGGTCTCCCGCTGCATGTCTCTGTCACGGGACATTGTTCGCATAAGGGATTTCGTGGACGACACACAAGAGCCCCCAATTCCATCATTGCCTGATTCCAAGCACCTGGTGAATCTTTGAGTAGAAGGTTGTCAGCGAACGTTTGCACATCGTTCATCGATGGTTCTTCTTGATTGGTTTGGCGAGCCATCACTCGACGGATGTTTCCATCCACGCATGCCACAGGACGTGAGAAGGCCATTGAGGCAACTGCTGCTGCAGTGTAAGGGCCAATTCCTGGCAGTTCCAAAAGTTCGTGATAGGTGTTGGGCAACTCTCCATCGTAGGATTCCATAACGACTCTGGATAAGGCGTGCAATCGACGTGCTCGCGAGTAGTAACCAGCGCCTTGCCAGAGATGAAGCACCTCATCAACGCTTGATTCAGCCATGGATTGAACGGTTGGAAATCGCTCCAAGAGTTTCGCATGGTATGAGATACCTCGCTCCATTTGGGTTTGTTGCAGAAGAATCTCGGAAAGAAGAATCGACCATGGGGAAGGTTCCAACCTCCAGGGAAGTGGGCGCTTGACACGCTCGTACCAAGAAAGCAGGGCTTCTTGATTCATCCTAACTCATCATTAATTTCAAGCAGCTTTTGCTTCTTCGATCCTCGCATCGTTGGCTTTGATTTGTTCCCAAACCAATTCAGCGATGTCTTTGACGTCCATTTCTACATCGATAGCGGATAGACCGTCGGTGACCATTGTAGAGCAGAACGGGCAGCCGACAGCGACGGTATCTGCTCCTGTTGAAGCCAACTCCTTTGCTCGAATGATGTTCACACGATCGTTCCCTTCGGGGACATGTTCTTCCATCCACATCTGGGCCCCACCTGCACCGCAACAGAAGGAACCGCGCCCATGGCGCTCTGTTTCAACATCGACTCCGCCAATAGCGTCGCGAGGTGCATCGTATTCACCGCCGATTCTACCAAGGTAGCACGGGTCGTGATAGGTGACGGAACCATCATGCTTCGGTTCGGGAAGTTTTCCTTCGCTTTGGAGATGTGAAATCAGTTGGGAATGGTGCATGACCTCAATGTCTTCACCACCATAGTCCTTGTACTCTTTTCCAAGCGTATGGAAACAGTGCGGGCAGGAGGCGACGACCTTCTTCACACCAAGTTCATTGAACGTCTCCAAATTGGTTTCAGCAAGCATTTGGAACAAGTATTCGTTTCCTGCTCGACGTGCTGCGTCTCCACTGCATCCTTCTTGCATTCCAAGAATACCAACGTCGAGGCCGGCTTCTTTCATGATTGAAATTGTATCTCTTGCAACCTTCTTGTTGCGTTCATCGAACGAAGCAGCACAGCCTGCGAAGTAGATGTATTCAGCAGGTTCAGCGACCTTGACATCGAGATCTGCAGCCCAATCACCTCGCTCGTGCGATGGCAATCCGTACGGGTTTGAATCGGATTCGAGATTTTCAATGGTTGCCATCAGTGGCATGATGGTATCCTCAACGGCCTCATCAAATTCCATTCGCTCCATCATGAGGTGGCGACGAGCATCGGTGAGTTTCGGAACATGTTCAATGTTCACAGGACAAACATCAACACAAGCGTGACAGGTTGTACAAGCCCAGATGGACTCTTCTCCGAATCGAGCGATGATATCCTCTTCTGGCGTTTCACCAGCGAAGAGCTGGGAAGCGTGATCATTGGCGTAGTGACGAACATCGTGAACAATTTGCATTGGATTCAATGCCTTTCCACTGGCATACGCCGGACAGACGTCTTGACAACGTGCGCAGGATGTACAAGCCCATCCATCGATGAGACTCCTCCAGGTCAATTGCGTGTAGTTGGCTGCTCCGAACGATTCGAGATCGAGTTCTTCCAATGAAACGGCCGAACCGCTTTCATCGGTTGCAAGTGGCCGCATCTTGGCCATTGGTTCAGTATCAAAGAACGCGACGTTTGGAAGCGCCATGACGAGATGCATGTGCTTCGAGAGCGGAATGAGGAACAAGAAGGTGCAAATGGCAACCATGTGCGCCCAATATGCAGCGTTAATTGTAGCCTGTGACGGAGCAAACGTATCCGCAACCCATGCCCCAATCATCTCCCAAGTGGGGTGTGGATCTTCGCCTGCTTCAACGATATATGATGTGGTGCAGATTGTCATGATGAGGAGGAGAATAACGTTCCCTTCAAGTTGGGATTTTCCTTTCAGTTTCTCTGGCGTGAATAAGACGCGGCGGTTCAATGCAAGGAAACAGCCGATCAATGCGCTCGTGTAGCCAAGTTCAACCATTCCATTCCAAATTCCATTCAAGGCCTCCGGCAGGATATGTTCGCTGAAGCGATTGGCTGTAGCCAAATCGAGCATGTCCGATGAAAGCATGAGGAACCCCCAGAACATCAGAACGTGCATGGTTCCTGCAACTTTGTCTTCCAAAACTTTTCGTTGCCCAAGCCAGACTGTGAGCGTTTCCTTCAATCGCTTGCCCCATGAGTCGAAGCGTTTGTCTGGAGCGCCGAGAAGGACGAGACGAGTCGCCTTTTGCACTTGGTAAGCAAAGAACGCAATCGAAATACCGCCAAGAACAAGAAGCAGGTAATACCCCTTGATTCCTGCATAGGTCACGTCGAGCGGATGTTCCATCATGAACCCATCCAAGCGCATTCAATCCTTCAACCCAACGATGAAATCAATACCAATCCTAATGATTGAGATAGGCTTCGAGTGGACATGGTCAAAGCCAGTGCTCCGGGGAAGTGCATTCTTTTCGGAGAACATGCGGTTGTCTACGGCCAACCTGCTTTGGCTTGTTCCATTAATCAACGGATGACCATCGAGGTTGAGAGGGAAGAAACCTTCGACAAATGGCGACTGGATGGACGTACCTTCAACCCGAGAAAGCATCCACACATTGACTACATTCGTCAACAACTCCCTCCACTTGAGGAACAGCCTCTACACATTCGCGTTCGTGGCTCAATTCCGAAAGCATCCGGCCTCGGATCATCAGCCGCACTATCGGTCGCACTTTGCGGTGCACTCCAACAACTACGAGGTGAAGACATCGATCTGAAGCAAGCGAGTAGGCTTTCTCACCAAGCAGAAGCCCAAGCACAGGGAGGACGTGCAAGCCCGATGGATACTGCGACAAGTTCGTTCGGTGGATTTGTCGTTTTGTCCGATGCTGTGGAAAAAAACCTCGATTTCATTGAAACAAGAACTATGGAAGTCGATGGGACGACCTATCAATGGCACTTGCACACATTCGATGCAGACATTCCAGATGGTGTTGCCCTTGTTGTTGGAAATACGGGCGTACATGGTTCAACCTCTGCAATGGTAAAACAAGTTGCGAATCTCATTGAACAACATCCAGAACGAAGCGTTGAACTCGAGACCATTGGTGCTATTGCTCGAAGAGGAATACAAGCATTCCGTGAAGGAAACATGGAAGCAGTTGGTCAAGCAATGACTGAGAATCATATCGTTTTACGATCGCTCGGCGTTTCATCTCCAGATCTCGAACGGCTGATTCGGGCTGCAGCACCCTCGAGTCTTGGCGTCAAAATGACGGGTGCAGGTGGCGGAGGTTGCATGATTGCCCTTACGAGAACTCCAGAACAGACAGTTGGAGACATTGAAATGGCGGGCGGTCGGGCATTCATCACTCGATTTAATGAGCCAGGACTTGAATTTGAGACTATAATGTAAAACCCTATTCTGATAGGTAGCCTCATCACATTGTCAGCCTTTGGTTTATATATGCGGGCAGGAAGCCGCAACCCATGACCACCGATGAAGAGCGCTTGACTGTTGTCAATGTTGTAGCAAGTACCCGTGTAGCCGAAGAACTCGACCTCCCAGATATCGCTATCCAACTCAATTGTGAGTACGAACCGGAGCAATTTCCTGGTGTCGTTTACCGAGTCACAGACCCGAAGTTGGCTATCCTCATGTTCCGTTCTGGACGAGCGGTGTGCACAGGTGGAAAGGACGAAGACAACATCCACACTGGTATCGACCGGATGATCAAAGATCTCCGCGCCGCTGGAATCACAACTTGGGATTTGAAGGACGTTGAAATTGAAGTTCAAAACATGGTTGCAACCTACGCACTCCATTACCCAGAGGATTACGATGGAAATGACAAATTCACTGGAGCTCCCCTCGCTGGAGAACCACGCAAGTTGAACCTCAACAATCTTACCTTCCACCTGCCTTTTGACAAGGTCGAATACGAACCAGAACAATTCCCTGGACTCATCTATCGACTCGATTATCCAAAGGTTGTTTGCTTGATTTTCGGTAGCGGTAAGATGGTTATTACCGGTGCCCGACACAAGGACGAAATCTTGGAAGCAGTCGAAATTATCAAGGACGAACTTGCTGACCTTCTCTGATGCCTTCGTCGCATCTTTCATGTGCAAGAACGTGAAAGCCTCAGCATGGGCGGAGCCCTCAAGTCACGTGTCTTGACCCTGCTTGTGCTCGGGTTGATGATTGGTTTTAGTCAAATCCCGCTGGTTCAGCACCAGAGCGAGTTCAATGACGAACCACCGATTCAACGGAGTAACTCAGACCCTGGTGTTACGGATCTCCCATCATGGAGAGTCGGTGACAAATGGATTTACTCTGGAACGTTCGATCCCTCGATTTTGATCACCAATACGGGCGTTTCAGCAAGCGTGGGTGAAATTCGCGGTGATGCGACAGCTGAAGTAACCGAAATTCTTCAACTTCAATTCGACAATGGAACCGAGTGGGTCTACAAACTCCGCATGTCCGCTGATTTTGACAAGAGTGGTGTTGAACTTGAAGGGTACACCGGAAATGCTGAAATCCAATTCACGCAAACGGAATATCTTCGCGTTAGTGATTTTGCGACAGTGAAAAACGATCTCGATTTGTACATCAAATTCATTCCATATGGAATTGGTTCACTCACACAAATCCTTGGAGACATCACCATCACCAACGAATACAGTCCAGCGACTGAAGCCTATGACTTCCCCCTACGTTACGGTGAGCGATGGACATCACTCACAACAGCATCATCCCAGTGGTCGGGTCAAAGTGATTACATCACACCGTTCCCTCCACCAGAAACTGATACGAACACAACAACATGGGAGGTCACAAAAGTTGGCCAGCCTCGAAACTCGATTGGAGCAGGTATCGCCTACAGCGGATGCGATTCTTCCTACGAACTGACCTCCTGGAATTCCGATGGTGTCTCAACGGGTTACCGTTGGTACTGTCCAGCAGTTAACAACTATGCATGGCGTCATGCAGAGGAAGATGTTGGACTCACCATTGATTTCAGACTGAAACAGTACATGCCCGTTGGAGCAACGGGTGTTGAAAGCAACAGCGATCCGGGTACACGTCCAACATGTGTTGATGTTGCTCCGGAGCGCTCATTGACGGCACTTGATTCTCCGCTGAATGTATGGGTTCATCTCAGTCCTTCATGCTACGGAACCATCGATGGCGTCGGTATTGAAGTGGCCTATGATGGTACGTCGACGACTGTGTACACCGCATCAAATGGTTCTGCAAGCACGTCCATTGACTCAGGAAGAAACATCGATTACTCCTCAACCAATACTGATTGGTCGAGCAATGGAATTATGGCAAAATCTGGAAGTTATGTTGGTGCTGCTACAATTACGCTTGATGAGTATCTCGTTGGATTGGATTTGATTGCTGACGAGGAACGAGCAGTCGTCATTCGGAACAGAAGCGGCGTGGTGAGTACCGTCAGTTCTCTTTCGGGTTACAACGTCCTTCCAGGCGATAATCTCACCATCGAGGTCGCCGTTGTTAACAAGGGCATTACGCCTTCAACGCCAACAGATTTGCGAATTTATCATCCTGATGGCTCAATCTTTGATTTACCTCTTCCATCCCTATCGACATACGAATCACACAAAGTGGATTTCACATGGACGGTTCCTGCTGATGCGGCGATAGGAACGATACCAATTCGTTGGGAATCGGATCCATTACAGGTCAATACTGCAGATGCTGATGCAGACAACGACCTTGGAGAAATCGCTCTTTTCATTGGCCGACTGCCAACCGCTGTGCTTGAACCCATTGAAGTGTACACAAACGTGGAGACGTCGATCAACGCATCAGGAAGTTTTGATGAGGACGGTGGAAATGTTTCATGTTTGTTCAATATTCCTTGGTACGACGGAACTCGAACAGCAGCATGGACTCGCGTCGAATCCGTAGATTGTATGTTGAATTGGACATGGACAAACGACGGAGAGTACCCTGTTGAAGTCACCATCACCGATGAGGAACAAGACCAAGTTGAAGGCATTCTCGATGTGGTTATTCTCAATCGTGCGCCAAACATTGAGGTGATCAGTGCTCGAACCGAGGTCAAGGTTGAACATCCAGTAACGCTTTACGCCTATGCAAATGACACAGACTCCGAAGATCCGTTCCCGGGAGTCGTGGATGTCTATTGGCCGAATGCAATCTGCGAGGAGGGATACTACACTCGAGTGTGTACAACAACCGCTCCAACCGAAGGATGGCATACGTTCCAAGCAGTCGGTGTTGACGATGACAGCGCCATGACCATGGCAAGTATTGACATCCGATTTACCAACATCAATCCACATGGTTTGTCCGTCACCATGACAAACGAAAGTGGACCCTTGCCACTTGATGTTCAACAAACGTGGCATGTTCAAGAAGATCAAATCGTAAATCTGAGAGGACAAGCTCTCGATTCAATAGACGATTTGGATGGGTTAACGCATCGTTGGTGGCCTGACGATGCTCAGCCAAATCTCATCAAGTCGTTTGATGGCCGCGTGTCAGAATTTGAGATGATGTGGGAAACATCCGGATTGCACCGCATGCGTCTCGAAGTCAGTGACTCTGAAGGAGCCAGTAGTGGCACGTATGAACGCTGGGTCAGCGTTTCAAACGTTCCGCCAGTCGTTCAACCGTTGGAAGAAGTTCTACCATTGGCTGAAGGAGAAGAAGTGCGATTGGTTGGAAATGCAACCGATACAGCTTCGGATTATGATACGCTGATTCGCTGTTGGGACGTCGATCCTGGCTTGGATTCCAACGACATCGGTGGTGCAGATGATGACTGTGATATCATTGGAGATGAGTTGCTGTGGCACTGGAATACAAGTGGGACGCATACTGTCATTTACCACGTAACGGACGATGACGGTGTTCGAGTGAGTGAAGTCTTGTCCATTGAGGTTCTCAACATACCGCCCATCGTCCGAACGAAGGAAATTGCCTGCATCGCACTTGAAACTTGTATCTTGGATGCCACAAGCACCATCGACTCACTCAACGATCTCGATCAAATCACTGTTGTTTGGGATTTGGACACATCCATCGACAGCAATGGTGATGGAATCAAGGACAACGATGCTGACAAGATAGGGAAGCAAATCGAACATGTTTTCACCAATCAAGGTTCCTACACCCTTCGAGTCATCGCTTGGGATGAAAACCCAGAGCGGCCTGGAACGCGAGTCATCAATGTTGAGATTGGTGCTCCTGAACGAACAATTGTCGAGGATTTAGGCGCTGCATTGGCAGGTGAAGAAGCGAACCCAGTTGCACAACTCTCACTTCTCGTGTTCATGCTCCTTGTGTTGGCGATGATGACTCGACGCCGTCGATCTGGACGGCAACAAAGGGCGATGGATCGTCTTGATCAACAGCAGAATGCGATCTTCAGTGATGAAGAAGCCGGACTGATGCCCCATGAGATTTCGGCACGCCGTAATCGCCCTCAAGACCCTCCTGTGGAACGTGCGTTCGATTCTGTGGGTGCTGCCGTGACTTCCTCGGGGCCACCAATCCCTGAGGCTGGCCTCCCGGAGGGATGGACGCCAGAACAATGGGAATATTACGGGCAACAATGGCTTGACTCGCAACTTGACAATTCCTAAGTACAAGGAAGCGGACATTTACCCATGGCGAACCGCTTTCCTGCGTTCCTTGTTTTGTTCCTCTTTGCGTTTACATCGATGACGCATTTCATCAGTTACGACCTCAATTCCCTCGAATCGGTTCATTCAGTTGAACGAACATCCAGTACGGCCAGTTCGACCGATGTACCGAGTTGGCGCATCGGTGACAAATGGACGTATGAAACGCAATTCGACGTTGCCCAACTTATTGCCCAAGCCAACGTTTCGGCAAGCCTGAACACACTCACTGGCGATACAGTTTACGAAATTGATGATATTTTCTTCATCACTGTTGATGGAATTCAAACCCTCGCTTACAAGATGAACATCGAGGGTTCATTTTCTTCAGGTAACAGCGGTGCAACGTTAGAGGGTGTTTCAGGACGACTCGATATCGATTATTCAGGCGAAGACATCATTCGTGTACGAGACCTTGCTGTCATCAATTCTGAATTCGAATTGGATGTCGATTTTGCACCATTCAATCTCGGATTCCTGACCCAAAACATCGCCACCATCAACTTCGATACATACTATGACCCACCAAAGGAACGGTACGACTTCCCTCTCCGTACTGGCGATCAATGGTACATGCCGTTTATGTCGGGAACATCAGTAAGCGGCTCTTCAGATTACTTTGATCCATCTGAATTCGACACCAACGGAGCAGAAAACAATTCATGGCAAGTAACAAAGGATGGAATCCCCACTGAAGATGGAACCAACATCAAATACGAAGGTTGCGATGCATCCTACAAAGTCAATGAATGGAACGCTACTGGAGTGAGTTCTGGGTTTAATTGGTACTGCCCGGCTGTCCGATTCAACGCTTGGATTCGAATTACAAACGCCGCTGGATTTACGATCGATTGGCTCTTGAAGGATTACGAACCTGTAGACTCTTTTGGTGTTGACAAGCGAAAGAATCCTGGCGATCGTAACGTGGATATTGAAGTTGAAACGCAATTTATTGCAACGTTACCTGACTCGATGTCGAAGATTTATGCAACGTATTCAGTGGCTCCAAATGGTGTCCCTGAGGTGAATAAGAACCTCCAGCTACGATACGAGATGGCTGGAACACTCATCAATCCAACCACCAACAGTAGCGGACAAATCGAAGAAACAATCAATGTCTCAAATGTTGTTGATGATACAAATGCAAGCGACGATTACAGCAGTAACGGGGTTATTGTCTGGGATCCTGTCCAAGAAATCATTGGTGTCGCAACAGTCGTGATTGATTTATCTGTCGTCGGTATCGATTTGGTCGCCCAGCAAGATTCGATCATCGTTACACGAACGCGAGATGGTGAAATAGCAACTCTGTCGAAATCGATTGGATACAACGCATTACCCGGAGATGAACTCTCGTTCTCACTCCCTGCTCAGAATCGAGGTGTTCTACCTTCGCCATCGACAGAAATGGAAATTATTGTCCCCGACGGAGATTCAAGCCGTCAGGCCGTTCCTTCCATTGATGCTTACAGCGAGCAACGAATCGTCATCGATTGGATTGTTCCAGAAGGGGCGACCATTGGGAACCAAACGTTGACCTTCACCGTCGATCCAGACGAACTCGTTACTGGAGATGCAAATCGAAGCAACAACCAAGCGACGATCGATGTCTTCATTGGACGTGCTCCAAACGCATCGATCAGCATTGATAGTGGAAACTACACCTTTGAGGATGTCTTCATCGATGCTCGTGCATCTTTTGACCCTGATGGAGGCGATGTCGAATGTCGATTTGAAATCGAATCACGGCCTGGTCTGGTCGATGTCATCACAACACCCGATTGTGCGATCACCTGGAACTGGTCAAACAATGGCGATTGGGAACTACGAACTGTCGTAACCGATAACGAACTGGATACAACGGTTTTGTTCAACAACGTCACCATCTTGAATCGTGCACCGTATGTCAATCTCAGCCATCCTAACGAAGTTGCTGTCGAATCAGCAGTCACCATTGATGCAAGCGATAGTGGTGACGTAGACACCATCTCACCGTCGGGGCAGCAGGTGAGTATTTCATGGCCTGATTTGAATTGTCAAGAAGGACTTACGCAACCGACGTGTACATTCACTCCACTCGAAGAAGGAACAATACCGATCCGAGCGATTGCAACCGATGATGACGGTGAGGAAACTGAGGTTCTCTCCTCCATTCAAGTTCTCAATGTTGCTCCAACAATTGGCGAAATTGAGGTTTGGATTGCCGGAGTCAACACACCATTCGATGCCAATGGAACGTGGGTATTGCAAGAAGACCAAACGGTCATCTTACGGGCTCAAGGTGATGATACACTCAACGATCGAGATGGACTCATCATCGATTGGAATCTGAGTGATGTTCTCGAGAATCTCACCGTGTCCACTGACGGTTCAGCATCTGATGTTGCTACATCGTGGCCAACCTCAGGAGAGCACATCGTTTCCGTTCGTGCTGTTGATGATGATGGTGCAACATCTTCAACTTCATTGGCAAAGGTCACCATCGAAAACGTGCCACCAACAATCACAGCACAAGAGAATTTCTTGAACGCAATCAATCGAATCAATGGACTCACAATCGCTGAGGATGAACAAGTCGAATTTGATGTCGTTGTCGATGACACCGCTTCGGACAGAGATTCGTTGGAAGTCTGTTGGGACATTGATGGAACCCGAGATGCTGACCTTGACGGAACCATGAACAACGATTGTGACGTGCTCGGAACACATTTTGAGTATACGTGGGATACAAGCGAACCACAGTTCCGAACGGTAACGGCATGGGTAATGGATGACGATGGAGCCATGGCCTCAATCTCAGCCGTCGTAAAGGTGCAAAACGTCTTACCAAGCGCACAAATTTCGTTTGCCAATGGTTCTCTCGACAACCTCATCAAAGGCGATACACTCAACCTTACATCGGATGGGACATCAGATTCAGATTCGGATCTTGTGAACATGCTTTACGTATGGAAGTTTGAATGGAGAGGTGAAAGCGATCTCGGCGAATCTGGACCAAGCATTTCCATTACCGATTTGCCTGTAGGAACATGGAACATCAACCTCACAGTAACCGACGATGATCTCGCATCATCCACGACGACCATCACCATCAGTGTTGCAGAGCCACCTCCTGAAGGATTCCTCGAAGAGTTTAGTGAAACATTGGGCGTATCGGAAACAATGTCCATTGTCATCCTTGGACTCGTTGGATTGGTCATCATGTTGGCATCCTTCCTTCTCATCACTCGACGGTCACCTCCTGAACTGATGGAAACACCATCCAACAAAGCATGGGATGCAACCCCTCTGCCAAGTTACGCTCCGGCCGAAGCGCCAGTATACGAACAACCGATGGTTCAATCGCCTGTTCAACCAGAACCGCTCTTTGAACAGCCTGCTATCAATCAGGGTCCACCTCTCCCGGCGACGGGACTACCAACAGGATGGACGATGGAACAATGGGCATACTACGGGGAACAATACCTTGCAGCAAATCAAGCGCCTGCACCTTCGTATCAACCGACACCTTCAATGACTACGACACAAACACAAAACACGAATCTCTCGGATCTCTTGGATGATTTGGACTTGTGATGGCATGGGTAATTTGTGGCAATTCTTTGGACTTCCTGATCCAGATGCAGGTGGTGTAACGAGAGTTGCAGAACAAACAACAACCGCACCGAGTCAAAGGTTGACTAACGAACCAATGAACGCACCAGAACCGGTTGTTGCTGATCTTGTTGAGCCAGAGATTGTGCATGAACCCAAAGAATGGAATGGACCACTTACACCAGATGGTGAACCGTTTCATGATCTTTCAAGCCATGGTTTACGAATGCTGATTCGACCAACTCGGGCGTTGCGTTATGTTAAACCGGATGAAAAACATCGAGTCCACACTCGAGGAATCGCTCAACGTGTCCTTCAAGGTGATACCGTTATTGTCGACCTAAGGCCATTGGTTCACATGGAATCGCACCAACAGGCATGTCGCCGCGAACTACGCGTCATGTGCGAGCAAACGGGCGTTGGCGTGTTTGCCCTCGATGCTGACGATAAGTTGTTGATGATCCCTGGGTCTGATGTCGTCGTCGATATCGAAAAGCATGAGCTTGGACTTACTCGACTTCTAAGCGTGAACTGAGGTGAAGATGTGGACAAGCGTCAACAATTTGCAGGTTCATATCTTGAACTCTTTACGTCCTCAATGATTTCCTTTATTGCATTGACATTCCTTCTCTCTTGGCTGACCTTTTTCTCTCCTTACGAACTTTTTGAAAACGAGAAGCGACTCGCTATGATGAATTATGTCCTCATTGCCCTCTTCACACTGGGGCCAGTGATGGCCATTCTTGCTGGAATTGCGTTTGATACATTTCCTCTTGTTTACAATGTACCATCTTTTGAAAAGACAACAATGCGTCATTTCCTCCAACTCAACGGGATTGGTCAACTCTTCATTCACGTTGGCATTTATTCTGGAACTTGGAGCCTCTTTATCGAATTATCCGGAATCGGCATCATCCTCATGTGTTTGGCCTTGCTTTCATTGACATCTTCTTCATTGGATATTGTTAAACAAAAAAGCAAGTCTGGAGACGTTGGAATCTTTTCGTATGCTCCTGGACTTGTGCTCGTCATCTGTGCATTCTTCATTGGCGCATCTTGGTTTATGCGAAATATCACTGGAATGATCGAAGTAGGGATTGCTTTCATTGTGGCCATTTTTTGTATGATGATGATGTCAACGGTTTTGCTTTCACATTTTAACCGCAGATTAGGTTGGGCTACAACAAATCCAAAAACGCTACCCATTCGTTTCCTTTTCCTCCTCATCTTTGGAGTCGGCTATACAGCAGCCAGTTTCCTGCGGGCAAGAGAAACGATTTCAGAAGACATCATCGATATGTGGTTTGCTGTTATCCTACTCAATGTCTTCTTCATGATGAATCCGTTAAAGGTCATGCGGTTCTCATTTGGGCGCTACGCAAAGCCTCACTCCCGTTTCGTCCTGATTGGATACCTTCTCTTGCCTTTGCTTGCAATGGTCTCAATCGCACCAATATGGACGGGACATGGAGGTCTTGCAAACATTCAACCTTCGCATTGGTTACTCATCATCTACTCGTGTTTCTTCATCGTGAGTGGATTTGCCATCTACCTTCATGAAGACCATCTCCATTATTCACCCTCTTCTCGAGTCACACATTGGCACCTCGTCTTCCTGTTCCTTGCAGCGGGTGGATTAATGACGTGGTCCCTTTATGATGATAGTGTCTTACTCGACCGAGAGTATTTACCGATTTACATTTGGATTGCTACACAAACAACAGCATCCTTGCTGCTGGCTGTCTTGTTCATTCGCCACACAATCTTCCCCGCAGACAACTGGCATCGAATGCCTATGTTTTACGACCGCCTCATCGAAAATAACGATTGAAGATCCGTAAGGAGTTCGATTGATGTTTGAGTAAATCCGAGTACTGTCGATTCTGCCCCTTCAATCAATGTGGCATACTCACCCATCATACCTGCTAAATCGTATCCACCCGCCTTGCCTACCCAGGATTCGGATTCAATGAGTTCGACCAAAACATCATCAGAAAAATCTTCGATTTCGACGATTGCGCATTCGACACTTAACTGCCATTTCGCAAGAGCGTAGACCATCGTAGCCGACCAAACACGATGGCGTCGACCTCGTAATCTCAACAACATCGAAACTGCCTGTTCCTTCGAACCTGGTTTACCCAATGCTTCTCGTTCATCATCAGGATCTTCCACAAGTGTATCGGCTACAACAAAAACATCATGACGGTCGTTCAGTGAAACTGCTGCAGCTTTACGAGAGACGACCTCCTTGACCTGTTCCGAAATGGGAAGGCGATCAACGGTCTCATCGACTCCTTGTAGAGCCGCTTGTTCCACATTTGGAAAGTGTTCCCGAAGGATTGCTCCACGACGTTCGGAAGCCGAAGCGAGCAGGATTCGCATGGTTCGACCTGATGAAGGGGCCTCATCAGATTTTGCAAACAATTTGGGGGTGACTTTCAAGTGTTGAATGGTTTTGCTTGAAGCGAGGCGGAACTATGGACATCATGGAACGGATTCCCACACACGTAGAAGGGCTCGACGAGAACATGCAAGGAGGTATTCCAAAGGGTCACATCTGCATCGTTGCTGGAGCCTCTGGTGCAATGAAGTCTAGCGTCACATTCTCAATGCTTTACAATGCTGTGTTGTACGGCGAGACAAGCGGCATCTATGTCACGCTTGAACAAGGAAAAGAGTCCTTGCGCGCTCACATGTCCAATATGGGCATGAACGTCGATGACCCTCGTGTTCGTAACCGAATTGCTATCATCGACCTGTCCGATTTGAGAGTTCAACTCGATGAACAAGGCATGAGCAAGCGTGTTGATTGGATGGGTCAACTCATCAAGCAACTCACCAATTACAGAAAATCAATTGGATTTGAACTCTTGGTCTTCGATTCGCTTGGTGCCTTTTTCACGTTAACAAAAATGGAAAACCCTCGTGATGAAATCTTCAGACTGTTTGAAGCCGTTCGTCGTCTTGAACTCACCTCCTTCTTCATCTGTGAAATGACAGGTGAGAACCACAAGCAGTTCGGAGAATACGGTGTTGAAGACTATCTTTCCGATGGCGTCATCCATCTTGTCATGGATCGTAAAGAAGATGATGTTCAACGAAAACTTGGGATCATCAAGATGCGTCACACACGCCACGCATTGGGTTACAAGCCATTTAACTGGAAGCAGGAAGAACAGCGGTTCACTGTTCTCTGATTATTCAACCGTGACAGACTTCGCAAGATTGCGAGGTCGATCGACATCGTTTTCGAGCGCAAGTGCAGCATGGTAAGCAATCAACTGCGTTGGTAAAACACTCAGAAGTGGCGTCAGCATAGGAATTGTTGAGGGAATCGAAATGCATACATCACCGACTTCGGAAATTGGGTCCCCCTCTTCATGAATGAGGATGATTTTTGCACCACGTGCTTTGCATTCATGAATTGCGTTCAATGTTCGATCTTGCACACCGTCGTTTGGAGCGATAACAACGACAGGGTAGTCTTGTTCAATTAGCGCAATTGGTCCATGCTTCATCTCGCCTGCAGGATAAGCTAGACAAGGAATGTAGGCAATTTCCATCAATTTGAGTGCCCCTTCAGATGCCACTGGTGAGGAGATTCCTCGTCCCAAAAACAGGACGCTCTTTGCCTTCGTAACCAGTTCAACCGCTTCATCGATGGAACCAGGATTCTCGAGATACGAGCGGATTTTATCAGGAAGCATACGCATCTCACGAGTAATGGATTTCCCTTTGGTTTTCGAGAGATGACGGCTGCGTCCAAGTTGCAATGCGAATAATGCAAGTGCGCCGACCATGTTTGTGAACGCTTTCGTCGAGGCTACCGATTGTTCAGGCCCTGAGTGAATGTAGACTCCTTTTCCGCATTGTCTTGCAATGCTGGAGCCAACGACATTGACGACACCATACACATCAGCACCTTTCCGTTGAATTTCTTTTACCGCAGAAAGCGTATCCGCAGTTTCTCCAGATTGAGAAATAGCGAGATGAAGTGCCTTTGGATTAATCACTGGATCGTTGGCATTGAATTCACTTGCAACGTGAGAAACAGCCGGTATTCTCGCCCATTGTTCGATAAGGATTTGGCCGATTTGAGCTGCATGCAAAGCTGTTCCACAGCCAATCAATCGGACATGAGGCAATTGAGCGAGTTCTTGTGGCCGAATCTGTAATCCGCCCAAAACAGAGGTTCCCTCAGCATGGCGCAGACGACCTGAAATACAATGTTGCAAGGATTGTGATTGTTCATGAATTTCTTTCAACATGAAGTGAGGGTAATCCCCAAGTTCACTCTCACCCCAATCTTCCTCCAAATCAAGAACATTCGATTCAACCTCTTTTCCATCGGTTTGCATCACTTGGAAATCGAGGGAACTCAATTTTGCAATCTGTCCGTCCTCGAGCGCAACCAGTTGATCTGTGTGCTCTCGAATGGCATGTGGATCACTGGAGATGAACATCTCGTCCTTCCCTCGACCAATGATGAGTGGTGAACCGTTTCGAGCACATAAGACATAATCGTAATCTTCGAACAAGACACAAAGACCCCATGTTCCTCGTGCAAGTGCCAACACGTTCTGAAGTGCTTCAAGCGGTTCCTTTCCTCGGTCAAGTTCCATCGCGATGTAATGACAGAAGATTTCGGAGTCGGTTTCGGAATTCAACTGAACGCCTAATTTTACAAGTCGTTTTCGAAGTGTATCAGAGTTTTGAAGAATTCCATTGTGGACAATGGCAACTTTCCCATCGTTACTAAGATGTGGATGTGCATTGTTTTGGGTTACCCCGCCATGCGTCGCCCAACGTGTATGGGCAATACCCATCGAACCTTTCATCTTCGGTAAGGAGGAAGCCATTTCAGAGATTTTTCCGATGTCTTTGTACGATTGTAATCGTCCATTTTTGACAACGACCCCACTTGAATCATAACCCCGGTATTCAAGTCGTAACAACCCCTTGACGAGCAATTTCGATGCGTTCCTTTGGCCAATGTATCCAAAAATCCCACACATAAAACCACTTCATAGATTGAATTGTTCGGAACAAATCGGACATCTCACCCGAGCCCTCATCAGATCGGTAACAGGGAAGTTGGCCTTGCATGAAGGACAAACTGCCTGACGTCGAAGAGGTGGCAGGTCGGCTAATGGTGGAAGTCCCATGTTAGGATCTCGTTCGACTGCAGGGAATGGAGGCACTGCTTCTGCATCTGGTATCGCGGGTAACGTCATTGGCATAGGCAATGGAGGCAGTCCATTCGAAACAATCTCAGCAATTTCACGATCTTGCTTGCGCTTCATTCGACGATTCAAACGAGCGTTCCCTTCGCCTGCGATACTTTTCGCCTTGAGTTCGTCTGCGAGTGTTGGTTCCTCCATTTCAATTTGGATTGGAGCTGCGACCGGTACAGTTGCAACCAATTCTTCCTCTTCGACATCTTCTTCGACCTGGACGAGGATGGCTATTTCGTCTTCTTCAACAACGACTGCATCCATACCGAGGTCTTCCTTTCGACTCGATCGCAGGGAGATGACGACAAGAACAAAAATGAGGAAGAGAATGGAAACCAATCCTAAGAAAATTCGAACCTTCATTTCGTCTGAACCTGGAAGAGGTTCCAACAACTGCTCAAGCAAAGATTGGGGCTCCTCAGGTTCTTGTTCCGAATCGAGAAGGAATTTTTGCATCGAGAATCGTCCTGTTTCAGAAACGAGGAACAAAATTCCATCTTGCGTGTTCATGCTGTATCCAAGTACGCCGTTCTCAGAGACGATGTTTCCAAGACCAAACACTGGTTGTTCATCGACAACCGTCAAGAGCCCATAGCGAGCCACTTCTCCGCGTATTGTAATTTCGTCATAGATGACTTCAATCATGTCGCCTCTTGGGTTATAGAGCAGCATCGAAGCGCCTGGGGCATGGATTCGTTCCAATTCTTCATCCCAATCACCTTTTGTTGCAATACTGACGATTTCTGCATTCTCACCAGAACCTTCAATCCATGATGCGAACATGGTTTCATCACCATTGGTGCGAACAATTCCAAGTTGTGCAGATGAAGCATCATCACCAATTGACGATTGATATGTCCACGATGATGCCATCAGGTCGCCACGGGTGTACATCAACCCACTTCGCTTGATTCCTGTCACATCGTCACGTTCTTGCTGGAACAAAATATGCAACGTCTCATCATCAAGAACGGTGGAAAGTTTGTCTCCATCATCCGGATGGATGTTGACATCAGCAAGGTGTATTTTCGGTTCACTCCAACTCAATCCTTCATCAGGATTGGAGGAATAGAGACTGAAGATCGATGTAATATCACTCCAGGAGCCTCCGGTTGAAATGTTTCGATAATATCCTGAAAGAACCAAGGTGCCATCATCTTCTGCTAAGTCGAGACCCCAGTACTTCCCTTCAGAGATTTTCAGGGGAACGAGGTGTTTGTGAATCGGGAGCATCTGTCCAGTCGAAGAAAACGAAGTCATAGCAATGTTTGTCATGAAGTAGCCTTGCTCGGTTTGTTCACGACTCGTCCAAGCTGCATGTACCAAGCCATCCTCTCGCTGATAGACATCGAGTTCGCCTTCCCAGTTATCATCCACGAGTGTATCGGTGAGGAGCAATAAATCGTCGCTAAGGGAGCGAACATGAAGTTCATCATCGATCGTGGTAAACAAGAGGGTCGAGGATTCAATTCCAACAAAGGCAACGGGGTATTCATCATTTGAAAGTGAGAGCGTTGTCGAGCCTGCGACAGATGAAACATCGCTGATGACAACACTGAACGTGTTCTGGCTGAAGTCACTTTCAACGCCATCGCCGGTGAGTGTTGCACGATACAACACTGCTCCGAGGTCGCTTGCTCGATGCCTGAAATCGACAGTTGTATGTCCCGACTCAATCGTGGCGCCGGGAACGAAGCCGATTCGTTCTTCATCGATCAGCTGCCATCCCGCATTTGGAACCCAATGCTCTAAGGCGAGATCGAGTGAGAAGGCCTCCGATGTTCCAAGGTTGTCAATTCGAATCTTGATGCTGTATTCCTCATCGACAAGTGGGACAACAGGCAAGGTGGTGACGGAACCCGGAAGATAGCGAAGGACTGGTTGATCAGGACGTTCTAAGATTTCGTAATCAAAGGTATAGACGTTGTCAGACGTGTCGATATCGCCTTGAGCATTGTTTGGATCGAGTTCAATCTTCACTTCATGAAGGCCTGCAATGGTCGCTGACCAAAACAGCGCCACAGAAACGGATTCACCTTTCGGGAGTTCTGGAATCAATCCCTGTGAAGGATAGACCTCAGATTCTTCACCTGGTGCGACAAGGCGAACGAAAATGTCAGTAGCATCGGCTTCGCCAGCATTGTAGACTTCGAAATTTAATTCCAGCAAACTACCTTGATAGGCGTTCTCAACAGGCATGCCACGATTGAGAACATCAACATCACCAATAAACCGCAAGGATGGAGCGGGATCGACGTTATCGATTGTATAACTTCGTGATGCGCTTTCTGAAACCTTACCTGATTGATTGACCATTCGAACCGATAGTTCACGATAACCGTCCTCAATTTCGGTCGTATCCCAATTGAACGACCATGAGGATTCTCCGTCCTCACCGGGATTGTTGTTCGTCTGAATCGTGCTTCCGAAGATCCAATCTCCATCATCGACTCGGTACTCGATTCGATCGTGTTCAACGCCTTCTACTTCTCCCTTAACTTCTACAGTCCCTGTTAACGGATTTCGTGCAATTGGGGTATCAATGAGAATACTCTCTCGAGAAACTTTGAATTTTCGATAGGCGATGTTGGAAACGTTGCCCTCATCGTCAGATGTCTTAGCATGCAACAAGAGGAAGCGCTCAGTTGAGCTGTAGTCCACCCATGAATCTTGAATTTCAACATCGAGGAACCAATTCTCCATCGTTCCATTGGCCTCTGTCCAATCCATCAGCATCTTTGGCCCACGATCAGAGAAGTGTTGATCAATGTACAATTCAACACGCTGATACGCTATTTCGGTCAGGTTGACCTCTCCTGACAGGCGAGTGAACGTATCACTAAGCAACCACGTTCCATTTGCTGGGTAACTTATGTTGACATCGCTCTTGGACTCTTTGACAACAAAGCCATTGTCACAAGCAATACCTTCGATTGAGTTCACAGCACATGCAGCATCGATGATTCCAAACCCATATTTGTCATTCCAACGCTCTGAAAGAGACTCATCGTAAGGATCGCCTCGTTGCTCAGAACTGTTTCGCAGAATATCTTTGACCTCTTGTGGCGTCAGTGAAGGGTCTGCTTCAAGCATAAGCGCAACAACTCCGGAGGCAATAGGTGTCGCCATGCTTGTCCCCGACTTTGAATCGTATTCATCGTCAGCAAGGCCAGCGTCGCCAGGCACAGGTAGTGAAGCTCCATATGTTGCAGAGATGATGTTATGCCCATATGAGGTGATGTCAGGTTTGAGTTCATCCCATTCATCATCGTCTCCATCGCTCAAACGTGGACCCCAATTTGAGAAATCTGAATGTTCATCATCATCACGAAGAATTGTATTTTTATCGTTCACGGAACCGACCGTAATGGCACCATCGGCGCTTCCTGGAGAAGGTACACGATTGCTGCCATCGTTTCCAATCGCAACCACGCAGATGATCCCCTCTTCTGTTGCTTGATTGATGAGCGATGCCTCTGCGCTTGTACCATTGTCACCTTGATCGCCTGGGTTCAACGGCGTACCGACAGAACCATAGGACATTGAAGCGATTTGAATACCTCGATAGGAGGAGTTGATACCCCAATCCGTGTCCTTGTTGTTGATCATCCATTGAATGCCTGCGAGGCTTGCCTGTGAATTTGTTCCGCCACCATCGGTGAGAACCTTGATGTCCACCAATCCAGCACCAGGTGCCGTTCCACGGTGTAACCGAGAGGCATCACCTGTTCCAAGGGCAGACCCTGCGACGTGTGTTCCATGGCCGTTGCCATCATCTGGGTCGGTCGAACCATCCGGGTTTGGATTTGGAGAGGTCGCATCAAATCCAGCAACCCATTTCTGGTCATTGTAAGAGGTTGGATCTTCATCAGGTTCGTCGTCGAGGTCATCAAAATCGTTGAGAGAACGATGCTCATTGTCGACTCCTGTGTCCATCACGGCGATGACGACGCCGTTGCCGTAATAGCCGAGTTCATTCGCGGTATTTCCATACTCTTCAGATGGACGAGCGAGCGCTGCTTTTGCAGCCACGTTATTCAACGGCGCCATGACGTTCTGCATCTCGACAACTACAACGCCATCAAGATGGTAGATGTCCATCAATGCAGAAACGGGAACTTTGTCAACAACGATGCTATCGATGCTTCGCAAGACCTCGAACCATGCACCATCATCGGTTCCTATCCATCCATGCTGTTCGAGCGTGTGTGTCAATGAAGCGATTTCGACATCGGTCGGATGCCAGGCATAATCGACGACGATGGCAACGGTTTTACGGCCATCTGGACCGAGGATAGCGGTCGGCGAAACGGATTCCATTCCGTCAAGAACCCGTTGTAAGCGGTCGTCCATACCGTTCCAGTCCAAGTCAGGACCATACGCCTGCCACCATCCATAATCCAACGCAGCCTCTCGCCCTTGGCGCTCATACATACGAAGCGGCCGGTCACACAGATCTTCTTCACACATCAACGGTGGCAGCCCCTCTACAAGGATAGGTGGTGCATGCGTTGGCTCGTCACGTTCAGGCACTGTTTCAATGGCTTGTGTTTGCGATGCAATAGGAAGCAAAAACATAAGGAAAACCAAGAACAACGCCTGTCTTGAATTCGAGTTCGCTGACCATCCGCTCATAATCGACATACCTCACCACAAATCGATATATTTTGATGGTATCGCTCCAACGTGTCTTAATGGGGCACGATTAGCCGTGTTTTGGCCACGACAAATGCTTCGGTTCTTTCGAACACTGAAGTTGGGGTCCTGTTCGACGCTCGACCATTCCTAACGGTGCGAGGCAGACGGGGCAATCACCGGCTTCTGCAATGTGTTCCATCCATGCAATTCTCGTTTCGGCTTCATCTCCCGCTTCTTTCAACTTGCGCAAGGGTTCACGTAGGTTTTTCGGAATGTCAAGACCAAGTTCTGTCCATGGGTCTTCTATGGTCGAAACATCCACCATGGTTGATTTCATTTGATCGAATCCCGCTCTCGAATTTCCAAATCCTTTCGGCCCTCCATCGACCACGCCCATGGGATAAGGTCCTCCCTTTGCCACCAAAGGGAGCAAGGCATAGGCTAGGACAAATCCCCCAATGTGTGCCATATGGGCAACAGTGGAGTAACCTCCTAAGCCTACTGTATTGAACGCTCGAATCAATTCAAATCCAAAATAAAACAGAGCGATGATCGTGACTGGCCAAGGGCGAATGAGGATGAGCGGGAAGGGAATTTCATCCCTTGGCCAGCCCGAAAGATAAGCGCCGAGCAGACCGTATGCAGCTCCAGATGCACCCCAAGAAGGCGTACCAGAATCGCTGTTGAAAAGCACCCAGGCAATTGAACCTCCGAAAAGGCCTGTGAGGTAAATGATGGTGAATCGTTTTGACCCTAATCGTTGTTCAAGTGGAATTCCAACCAAAGCGATGACCAAGACATTGCCGAGGACGTGCGTCACATCGCTCATGCTGTGAAGAAAGCCTGAAGTGAACAGAGTGGGGTAGTACAGGGCAGAATCCAGACGGTTCGGAATTAACCAAAAGTCAAACCAAACAAAACGAAATTCGAAACCATATGAGTCAAGAACTACAAATGCGTATTGAACGATGTATCCCAGGAGTAAACCAACCGAAATGCCGAGAGCAATCGGTGTTTTGTTACGATATGAATACGCAATCGGTGAAGCGACTGCAAGGAGCCAAAGCAACAGAATGACCCACTCAGAGGCACCAAATGTTGTCAAGTACAACTGCCCCATGGCACCTCCAGCCTTTGGCCTACTATGGGTCTTGTCCTGACGCAGCATTCATTCATGTGAGGGTTTTGGGATAGGACATGAGCGAGGTGCTCTTGTCACTCAATGGCGTTTCCATACGCCGAGGTTCCTCCCTTGTCTTCAAGGACTTGAACGTTGAATTGAAGACAGGACAACTCGTGCTCCTTAACGATAGGAACGGTACTGGCAAGTCAACCATGCTCGAAGCGGCAGCAGGACTTTTGCCGCTTGAAAAGGGCGAAATTTTTCATCATGGTGAATTGATTCTCGACGCCTCTGGACGGTCAAAACGCCCCTCGACTGCCTTTGGATTAACTTTGCAATCCGATGGGTGTGTAGGAAGTCAACGTGTCGAAGAGCATATTCTCAACGCCGTTGATCTTGCCGGTGGTCGTATTGATATCGATGCATGGTTGGAGCGCTACAATCTTGCACACCGCCGACACGACCTGATTGCACACCTTTCGGGGGGACAACGACGAAAAGTAGCCATGCTCGCTGGAATCCTTCCAGGTTTTGTGGGGGACAAACCACGGATTCTTCTGTTGGATGAGCCAGCCGCAGGTCTTGATGAAACATCACGAACGTTACTCGTTGAGGATTTACTCGAACTCAAGCAACGTGGAAATGCACTCCTCCTTGCAAGCCATCAAACCGATTTTTCCAACTGTGCAACCCATGTCTTCAATGGATTGGAATTCATGCAGAACGATGCAAACGTCGAGATGTCTGGCACGCAACGTGACATCAAAGCAACAACGCATCGAACAAAACCCTCCTTTCGAACGGGAGTCTTGCTCAATCAGCGAACACTTTCAACGTTAGCCAGCAACGGTATTGCTGGATTTTTGACGCTCGGAATTTTACTGGCACTGGTTGATGCATCAGCCATTGACTCATCCGTCATCCAAGCTTCTGGATTGTTCCTCAGCGCTGCATTTGCAGCTGGACTCGTGGGCGATACTATGGTGCCAATGCTCCATGAACACGGAGCCCTAGACTGGTGGAAAGCACATCGACAAGGCATTCCTCATTCCTACATTCATGCACTGGTGTTGGGTTCAACACTGACGGCGCTTACCCAACTGGGCTTTGATGAACAGGTATCGTGGCCTTTGGTTGCCATTGGAGGTCTATTGACAGCAACAACCATGGCCATTGTTCGAACGATTGATTTGGCTACCTCGCGCTTGGCGCGACCGAGAGCGGCTTTTACCCGAATCCTTACGCCAGTCCTCATTCTTCCATTTGCACTCCTCGTTCAATGGGTCACCGATTCGAACCTGTTGTAAATGCAATTATTGAAAGGAAAAGGTGCGGTGGGTCGCATATGACCAAGCGATTGGCGGAGACGATTCTCTTGCTTGGATTCATTGGTATTGCAACGACGCTCGGCCTTGCATTACTAAAAGCGCCAAGCGTTTCCATCAATGCTTTTGAATCGCCAGAAGCGCAGCGTATCTTCTACTGGCATGTTCCTGCAGCATGGGCTGCATTCATCGCTTTTGGATTTCTTTTCGTCGGCTCAGCATTGTGGTTTTTCAAACGATCGAATCTTGGCTGGCGCATGCACGTTGCTGGAGCTGAAGCAGGTCTTGCAACCGGTCTGATGACGGTCTGGAGTGGAATGGTTTGGGGTTCAGCAGAATGGGGTGTTCCATGGGATTGGACGGATGTTCGATTGAACACCTTTGGATTGCTTACCTTCCTCGCCATGTTCCTCGTTCTTGGAAGACAATCTCAACCCGATGGAGTCGAGACACGAGATACGTTCTCAACGTTTGGCTTGTTTGGATTTGTGCTCGTTCCAGTGACCTACGTTGCAACACGTCTTTGGCAAATCCGCCATCCAGGACCCGTGATTGGTGGTGGGGACAGTGGTAGTCTCAATGGTGAAATGGCACTCATTCTCTTGTTAGGAGCCATCTCATTTACTGTCTTCATCGCAGGCCATATGCTAATGAGCATGCGCATCACTTCACTTGAGCAGCGCTTGGAAAGTATTCAAGAAGCAATGGATAAGGTGTAAGCATGGCGGAGGGGATGACGTATCTGGCTGTTGCTTACCTCGGCATGTTAATCGCCATCGGATTGTGGACGTGGACGGTCTTTTCCCGAAGCAATGACCTTGAACAACGTCTCCAAGCCGTAGAACGAAGCATCGATACAATCGAACCCGAACAGGAGTGAGTTCAATGAGTCTTGGACTTGGCGGTGAATTTTGCCTCGTTTGTGGTAATGAGCCGCCTCTTTTCACCGATCGAATGTGCGAACTGTGCACACGGAAGCGAACCAAACTTGCTGTTGTTCCGGAAAACACGAACTTTACACAATGCGCACGATGCGGTCTCATCGATATTCAAGGCCGATGGGTCAACATCCCGGACGATACATTGTGGGATGAACTGATTCAACGAAATGTTTCGTTTCATGAACGAGCTGAAGAAATAGGATTAGGGTTTGAACCTCGAACGGTCTCAGACCGACATACGCTGCTCCATATGCAAATCGAAGGCGTCATCGATGATTTGTTGTACACTGAAGATCACACGATGCGGGCTCGTCGCTCCAATGGGGTCTGTCTCACATGCACACGAAGAGCAGGTAACTACTTCGAGGCAACTGTGCAACTTCGCTCAACTGGGCGACGGCTCGAGGAGGGTGAACTCAATACGTTGCGGGCAAGTCTCGATGATGTTATCGAGAATCTCAGCGATGATCCGATGTTTTTCATCACCAATGAAGGGCCTGTAACAGGAGGGTACGACGTCGTCATGGGCTCCAAAGGACTTGCACGTGCGTGGGGGCGACATTTAATCGAACATTGGGGCGGGCAAGTCACCGAGACCAATTCCACAGTTGGTCGAAAAGACGGTGTTGATGTTACGCGACTGACACTTCTTTACCGAAAGCCAGGTTACGATCTTGGCGATGTTGTCCGATGGCGAGGAGAATTATGGAGGCCTAGTTCGTGGAGCAAAGATGGAGCCATCATGGAGCGTATTTCACGTCAAGAGCGCACAGGTGCGACATGGAGGGACTTGGAAGGAGCAACTGTCTTGTGTCAAATGAATGACCATATTGTGGTTGATATTCTCAATCGAGATGATTCAGCAGCGGAATTTCTCGACCCAAATACGTGGCAGATGACCTCCGTTCGTCTCCCATGGGACTTCGATGGAGCATCACAACTCCGCCTTGCCAAAGTCGATGGCGAATTCGTTGCTTTGCATGATATGGCTCTTGACCACTCCAATTGATAGGAGTGCCTATGAAGGTCGAACCTTCCATTCGACCATGGCCGATGAGACCCTCAGCATCGAAGACTTGTCTCAGCAGTTGGATTCCGAAGGTATGATTGGATTCACGCAATCCTTTGTTTCCGATATCGAGAATGGGCTTTCAGTTGTCAACGATACCCACCTTCCATGGCTCAATGAACTCAAAATCAGGGATTGGAAAGGCGTCCTCTGCTTTGGAATGGGCGGATCTGCTGCTGGCGGAGATTTCTTAGCACGACTTTCAGATGCTTCAGGCTCCAGACCGTTCATCGTCCACAGGGGTTACCAACTTCCATCATGGTGGTCGACAGATTGGTTGATTGTTGCTACTTCACACAGTGGAAATACGGAGGAAACCATTGCCGCAACGGAAGCAGCATTGAAGCAAGGTGCAACCGTTGTTGTGATTGCAACTGGTGGAGTCCTCGCAGGTCTTTGCGAATTATATGATGACTGTCACCTCATACCTTCAATCGGAGGACAGCCACCTCGTACCGCTTTTGGCCACCTGTTTTCCCGCCAACTTGCACTGATGGAACATCTTGGATTGCTTCCTCAACAACCAAACGATGAGCGGGAAGCAATGCTGGTGCGTCTCGAATACGCCTGTCAAGCCAACGACTTTCGAAACGAGTCAGGCGTCGCTTTGCTTGACCTTGCTCTCGCCTTGAGGGAACATCCCATCTCATTGCTCGGACCAACTGAAATGCAACCAGCCTTGATTCGATTCAAGAATCAGTTGAATGAGAATTCAGGACGTTTCGCTCGAATTGGTGTTGTTCCAGAAATGAACCACAACGAAATTGTAGCGTGGGGAGGCGTTTCCGATGATGCAGACCCAGCTCGAGCAGATCAAGCTACCTTGTTCCTGACATGGGATGGATTGCACCAACGTGTTCGCCGACGAATCGACTGGATGGTTGAACATACACCAACTGATTTTGCCTGGAGGATTCATGGTGAAGGAACTTCGCTGCTTGAGGTACTCCTCCATCATTGCATTGTTATGGATTGGTTAACGATTGCACTTGCCTTGCTTCATGGAAAAGACCCTGCTGCGATTCGTCCTATTCAAGCATTGAAAGGTTATCTTTCAGATGAGGCTTCAATATAAGCGTCCAAGGATGTTTCTTGGATCAGGATATCGTTTGAGGGCATCTTCCCGATGTTCAGGAGCGACAACACCCTCCAAATCAGGCACTTCTGGTTCAATAAGAGACAATTGGATGTGGACATGAGGAGGCCAACCCCCATTCTCATGTTCATCACCCATCGTTCCGATTTGATCACCTTTTTTGAGGAAATCTCCCACGACCAAATCATCCAACGATTCACGCGATAGATGGCCATGGAGAACCCAAATTGTTTGTTCATCTCCCTCGATGAGAAGTTCGTGTTGAGTGATGATTGTTGGGCCGTACGAACCATCAACATCATTGTCGGCAAAACTGTGAATGATGCCATCTTCAAAAGCATAGATCGAAGTTTGAGCCGGCCCGCCTATGTCGAGACCGACATGTATGGTGCGTTCCCCACCAAACAACGCTTGGGTGTACATCCCCTTTCGGTCTTCATCGTAACGGCCAATGGTAAATTCATAGTGTTGATTCCACTGTGTTTGTGGCTTTTGGAGGTTGAGAACCCAGTACTCCTCTGGCAAATGCACAACGGGATGGAAGTTGTTCTCACCGGTCCCTGCACGATCTGGTGAACCCCACATGAGCCGAAGAAGGGATTCACCTCTAAGAGTTCATGCATGAACTTGATGTGATGCTTGAACGAGCAAGGTGCCATGTGGGAGGTGATGTTGGCGATTCTTCTTCCAACCATCGCCCCAGGTCTTGCATTGTTGCGGATTCTTGATGCATCCGCAGATACCTTTCGAAAGGCATTGTTGTGCTTCCCTTTGGGACTTCTTGCGTTGTATGGTATCTCGGGATTGTTGTTCGTGCTTCACGTATGGAGTGTCACCAACCTGACACTGGTGCTCATTCTGGTCAACGGCGTATCGATCGCGTTCATGTTTCGAAAAGTTCACGTCGAGCGAACAACGTATACGCAGTGGCAAAAGATGGAAGCAGCGATTCATGGCCTCGTGTTGGGCGAATCCGAACCTGAAATCGAGGAAGAAGTCGTAGCACAACAATGGTTCCAAAGCAACCGAAATCCACTCCTTCAAATCGCTGCTGGAAGTTTCTGTTTCCTCACGCTGATGCCAATGTTCATGTTTGACCGGCCATTCGGTGTTGACTGGATTGGGTTCAGTACTCTTGCAGCCAATGTGGCTCAAAACGGAACCTTCGAAGTTCAATCGCCAAATGCTGGCTTGTGGACTTATCCTCCTGCCCTCCCTACGACATTAGCGTGGATTACCATCATCACCGATGCACCTCTTGAACAAGCGATTCTCATTCTCGGGCACTTCTCACTCTTCGCTCTCTTGCTCGGTATTTGGGGAAGCATGGATCGGCTGGGTGCAGGAGCCTCCAGTGTCCTGGCAATGGGCGCTTCCTTCGCATTGTTTGCGAAGGTTTTCGATTCAGGCTATCCAACAGTTGCAAGTCAGTTAGGATTGATTGTTGGGTTGCTCATTGTTCTGCGCCCGATTCAAAAATCGCTTCAATATCACATCATGGCTTTTGTTTTCCTCTCATGTTGTGCCGTCCTCATCCATCCCACTGGAGCCATCTACCTCGCAGTATTACTCGTCGCAAGTTTGCTCACCCGTGAGCGGCTTTCAGATGAGCGTAAGGCACAGCAAAAACCAATCTTTCTGACCTCAATCATTCTTGTGACTGCAATGTTTGTCATCGCCCTCATTTACTTTGCACCTCGTATGCTGAGCGAGCCTGTTTTTGCGGAATATGGGTGGCAAGGCGGCAAGCCCATGCTCATGTTCAATGGGCCTTTGATGGTCTTTGCAACAATCTCAATCTATCTGGGTCGAGCCAGCATCGAAATACGATTGCTATCATTGTGGCTTCTCGGCTTGTGGCTTCTTTCCTTTGTTCACTTGATTGAAGGTTTAGCGAACATTCAGGTTCTGAGTCTTCTCTCCTACACGCTCTATTCGATGGCCTTGCATGCCTACCACATACCTCTTGCAATCATCGTAGGGCTGCTTGCGAGTCGCTCAACATCATTGACTCCAATTGATGACTCGAAGTCATGGCTGGGGCTGGAAATGGATCCGTTCATACGACCGTTGTACAGTGCCATATTCCTTGTCGCATTGGTCATAGGAGCGATGATGAGTATTGCATTGTTGACAAATTTATCCACACACGATGAACTTCATGCTACAACGTTCGGTGACGAGCAACTTCGAGCTTATCTTCTTGAGCACCCCCCTGACAAGTACGTCTACACTGAAAACGTCCACTGGGGTCATAGTTATGCATTTGAGACGAGCATCAAAACAAGCAGTATTCCTACACTCGGTTTACTCACGCTGGATGAATCCATTCAATTGGCTGCGACAACTGCTCTTCGAATGGACGATGTTCAAACGTTGAATCAACTTGGGATTGGATACGCTGTATCAAGCCCAATCGGCACGATTGCTTTGACGTTGGGTCCATCTCCTTATTGGAGCATGGAGCAAGAATTCAATGGCGCACGATTCTGGAAATTATGGAACGACCCATCTCCCTCGCGTGTATTGATGGCAGTAGCAATGGATGCTGATAGTTGTGAAGATCAGAAGGGATGTGAAATGGAACCAGATCCATGGCGCAATCATCGTTTCAACGATCCATTGGAACGAGGAGAGTATCGAATCGTTCTCGACAAGAAAGGAACGTACTTGTGGACGCAGGTCATCGACGATGCAAACGTCCAAGGCTCGTACAAAGTCTGCATTTTGTACGAACAAATTGGTTCGTTTGATGCGTATAACATCCAGTTCAATGACCAACGGTTAAACTTGGAAAGGGAGTCTGGATGGATGTTTGAATGCCTCAACATACAACTCAATCAGCATCTTGATGTTGAAATCGAACTCACCGATGACGGTACATCATGGATCAATCCATTAGGCTTTTCCGGCAGGAGTTCGGAAATCATAGACTCAACCGGAATTCGAATCCATCATATCGAGTTAAGTCGCATCAATCCTACGAAGGCATGAAAAACAAGATTCCCATGGATGGAATGTGAAACGTCTGATGATTCTCCTCCCTGTGCTGAATGAGGCAGAGGGTCTCGAGGCGGTATTGAGAGCAATACCTCATGCATCGCTCCAAGAAGCGGGATGGGAATCGGAGATTATCATCGTTGACGGAAAAAGCACCGACAACTCCCCACAGATTGGAACCGATGCTGGTTGCACCGTATTGGTTCAACCAACAACGGGCAAGGGAGAGGCGGTTCGTCTCGGTTTTGATTATGCCATTCAACACAACTTTGATGCCTTGGTGATGTTTGATGCTGATCAGACATACAAGCCAAAAGATATGCTAACAATGCTCAAGAAACTCAAACCGGGGAGTGTCGTTGTTGGAAATCGACTGAATCAAACCCTCGATGGTGATGCCATGTCACCGACCAATTGGATTGGAAATCATCTTCTTACGTGGTCAGCAGTGATTCTACACGGTCTCGAAATTCATGACGTTTGCAGTGGCTATTGGTTGTTCGATCGTAAGGCATTGCTTCGTATGAATCTCAACAGCATGGATTTTGAAATTGAAGCTGAAATGTATGCTCAATGTGCAATAACAGGCATACCGATTACCAACGTGCCAATCTCGTATGGAGCAAGGCTCGGGGAAGCCAAATTAGGATCGCTCAAAGATGGCTCATCCATCCTCAGAAAACTTCTCGTTCGCAAATTGTTCCCGCAACCGGTCGAGGAAGAGCTTGGTAAAGGTAAGTTAGCGTTTGAATCCAATTACTGATTTGGGAGAAATCAGACCATAATTGTGCGAATCGGTTGACGCTGTGGGGTCTGGATTGTCCCCTTCGACAAAGAATCCACGAGCTTCGATTCGTCTCAGTCGTTTGATGCAAATCCTTGACGAATCGCGTGGGTCGTAAAAGACAACGATATCACCTTCTATGAGTTGATGGTCTTGAAATGGAATCACATTGATGGTTTCACCATCGATGAGCGTTGGCCACATGCTGTCGCCGTTCACGACAACAGCCATTGATTCCAATGAATCGCCTCAACTTGCACGAACCCAAGAAACGTCTCGTCCCTTGGTTGCCCAGAACATGCCGTGAATGGCTTCGACCGCATCCATCAATTCTTGAGCGTGTTGTTCGGAAACCTCGACCTTGCAAGCAGAGCAAAGTTTTGCAGCCATCCAGAAGGTTGTGTGGAGATCAGGATTTGCCTCGAGATGCTGTGGCTTGAAAAAATCAGTCCAGAGAACGAGCAATTCATCTTTGCACTTCTGTGCTTCTTCCTCTTTGATGGCGGCGTATCGACTCATCGTGTTGATGTACGAAGCAGAGGATTTGTCTGCATCGCCACTGCTCAAGGCGACCATCTTCTTGGTCATTGATTGCACGGCTTCTGCTGCAACTCGTGCACTGGCAGGGTCGTAGACGCCGCATGGGCCGTCACAGTGGGCAAAGGCTTGGATGGTGATGGTGTTCTCCATGTGAGCGCCTTGGATGTTGAGCACTTGAAGATATGCTTTGCAGCAATTTCTCAATGCAAGGGACTAAATTGACGGAGCATGAGACTCGAACATGTCAAAGGTTCGTGCCGCCATTCTTGGCGCATCTGGCCTTGTTTCACAACGCATGCAACAACGACTCTCCATGCACCCTTGGTTCGAACTGGTCGCCGTTGCTGGTCGAGCCGTAGATACAAAACTCTCCGCTCTCGAGTGGCACTTGGACGAATCTCGACCTCAGTTCATCAACGAATCCGACATCAACATCCTTGACATCCATGATAAACATCTGTCCACAAAGTTGTTGCAAGAGAACGTCCAAGTTGTCTTCAGTGCTTTACCGAGCCAACCGGCGATCGAGATTGAAGCACATCTTGTCAATGCTGGACTTCATGTCTTTTCGAACGCAGGTGCATATCGTATGCATCCTGATGTTGCGCTTGTTGTTGCCGATGTCAACCCCGATGCTTTGATTCAACCAAAAGATGGTCGTGGCTTGCATGCATGTGCTACGAACTGCACATTGATTCCAGTCCTTCATCCACTCTCGATACTGAAGCGTCATTACACCATTACGAAGGTCGTGGTTCAAAGCGAACAAGCCCTTTCGGGAGCAGGTTGGACATTGCTCCAGGACTCCGAGAAAAAGACTGAAGCCATCAACAAAGAAATTCCAGGAGAAGCCGACAAAATCATTGAAGAAATCGAACGCATCTTGCATCTTGAAAACATTGAGTGGGATGTTCAATGCAAGCGAGTTGATGAACGTGATGGGCACATTGTTCACGTCGAGGTTCACCTGACGGAACAACCAACGATGCAATCCGTCGAATCGATGTTCGAAACGATGAATGTTGACGAACTGAACCTACTTCCAAGTCAGCCCAAATTCCCAATGACAATGATTCGTTCAGAACCAACTCGAAAAGAAGACCTTTGGAACGGCCAAACCATTGAACCAGTTCAACCTTCAATCGATCTCAAAGCAGGGATGACGACAACTGTCCAATGCAAATCTGTCGATAAAGGCGTTGTGTCCTTTACTGCCCTGTCTCATAATACCGTACGCGGTGCAGCAGGGGGCGTCATTCTGCTCGCGGAATTAGCTCATTTCAACAACTTCTTCAAGCAGTAGACCTAAATCCAACCCCTTCTTCATCGAAATTGTGAGCGCATGGGTATTACAGCAATGATTCCGGGAACGACCATCGGTGGGCTCCTTTCTGAGGCTGAAGAACGTTGGCAAGACATCTACGATTCTGAAGCCATGCGTATGCAAGTCATGCTCATTTGTCCACGAAGAGAACGTAAAATTCTGGAAATGCACGGTGATATGGTCGAACATGGACAACCTGTGATCGGAGTCTTCCATCGTCCACGTGCTGAGGCTCGTTTGATCGAAGATCAGGGATTTAATCCGAGAGATGCTTCCTTTGAATTTCTTGACCTTGCAACCACAGACTTAGGACCATGGATGCAGCATATGATCACCAATGAGAAATGGGTTCGTGGTTCAATCAGCGTTCAACCCGTACCGTTCTCTGTGGACGTCCCTGCACAACGAGGATTCGAAAACATCACGATGATTTGCTTCCGCCATCCGAGCCTCCCTCCTATCGAACGCTACTACCTACCATTCCCTCCCACCTCCATTCCGAACAAGTGCTTCGTAAGTCTTCCACGACGCCAAGCGGCTGAATTGGCACGACAACAAGCGGAAATTCTTGGTGTTGGGCGTGCTGCGGAACCAGCAACTCCAGAACCAGTTGCAGCGGAAGAACCAGTCGCTCCTACTCCTGAACCAATGCCTCAACCCGAAGCGCCTGCTGTAGACGTCAGCGAGGTCAGCATACCTGAGCAGGAGTCCGTCCCGCTCCCCGTTGTTGAGACTGATGCTCCTGAAGGTCCGCAGTCCGTGAGCGATGCCATTACAAAAGCAACAACCGATGGCTTTGAGGAAATGCAGGCTGCAGGAGACGAATTGCAGGCAAGCGATGTGCCATTGCCGATGCAAAGTGATGAACTTCAGCCTGATGAAGCCGTTCCAGAACCTGCTGATGAGCCCCAAACTGAGATTGAAATCGAGTTCCGAGCCCTCGTAACTGAATTATTGGCAAACGGTGTTGAACCGAGTGAAATGGTCGATGACCCACGATGGGAACCGATCAACGAGCGTGCTGCTGCGGTTGGATTTGAAACATGGCCTGTGTTTATGGAACTCACATCGGTGAACTAGGTATAAACGGGATTTAATTCCACACTTCTTATTTTCAAAAAGCGTTACATCTCGATTGACGATATGCTGATTGGAACCGATCGTAAGTTTTCACAGGAGTCTCTGGAAAGTGCTGCACGAAACATTGGAAAAGTACTCAAGTGAAACCTCAACAGTTTCGTTCTCCTTACGATGAGACTGAACAAGAATGAAATAGAACTGCGCTTTGTCTTAGTCTGGTGATACGATGGCATTCTGTGTAACATGTGGCCAATCCCTCAACGATGGAATGCGTTTCTGCCGATTCTGTGGCAACCAACAACCTGGAGAGCAACTCATTCAACGTCTTCGAATGGAGGCTGAACAGATTCGTCAAATCGCTTTGATGATGAGCAATCAACAGGCGATGCAACAAGCTCAATTCAACGCCCAGATGCAGCAACAACAGCAATTCAACAACCAACAATTTGGACAGCAACGCCGTTGGTGAAGGCATGCGTCAACGGCATCTTGCGATGCGACTTTCGTCCCTCGTACCACATCCGTGTCAATCCGTTGAACTTGAGCAGTATCCGACAGAGGGAAACCTTGCTGCAGCATGGCTTACCAAAATTGATCTTGGTGATGGTTTCGCTGGAAAGCATGTCCTCGATCTTGGTTCTGGCAACGGCGTTCTTGGCATTGGTGCCGCTTTTCTTGGGGCACGACACGTGACCATGGTTGAGTGTGATTCAGCCACAATTGAAGTCCTTGAGAACAATATAAGCGAGGTTGAAGGTGAATCCGTCTGTACAATCATAGACGCCCGAATCAATGGAAATCCATTAACTCTAGAACAGCCCGTTGATATGGTGATCATGAATCCTCCTTGGGGCGTGCAAACGTTGCGTGCTGACAGAGCATTTTTCGAGACCATTTTTGCTATGGATATTCCTCTCGTTCATTTCATTCACAGCATTGATGCTGAGCACTTGCTACCGCTTGCACATGAGAACGGTTACGAATTGCACTCGATTTATCAGGACGATTTTCGGCTCCCTGCTGCTTATGCTCACCACTCCAAGAACAAGGCTACAACACGCATACGATGCTATCGACTTGAGAAGAAAAAATGATGAAAACCCATGTGAGGGGTTGAAAAGGGAGCATCGCTCGCATCAAATCAGCACACATCACCGATACGTCGGTCATCTGTGCAGCGAGATGAAATTATGACGACGAGCCTCGTCACCCCAGGAACAGAGATTGGAACCGTTGGCGAACATCAAGCCGGCGAAGGAACGACCACCGTTGACAACCGCATCGTTGCAACAACCACCGGTTACATGCGTATTGAGGATGGACACATCATCGTCGACGCTTCAAAATCGATTGTTAATATCGAAATCGGTGACACCGTCCTTTGTGAATTTGAAAAATTGCAAGAGAAAGGCGGTGAAGCTCGAATTCTGATAGTTGAAGGGAAGAACGGTGACGTCCTGCCTCACCAACTTCACGGCCATTTCCACGTCACTCGAATCGTCGATCGATTCCTTCACACCGTAGCCGATGCCGTTCGTCGACGCGATGTTGCGCGAGCAGTTGTTACCGAAGTTGAACCAGTGGTTCGACTCGACTTCCGAGAGCGAGACGATTGTGGCGTTTTACACGCTCTTTGTCCATCATGTGGTGACACGCTCAAAGCCCATGTCAACGGTGATTGGAACGTCGCATGTCCAAGTTGTACCTACGAAGGCTATCGTGCCCTTGCTGACAATTTTGGTGCAGGTTGGGCAGATCTCGACCAAGGTGCTTCAACATTGAACCTTTCAGGAAAGCGTTGGGGCAAGGAAGCAGAACAACTCTTTGCAAAAGGTTCCTCAGGCCGAGCCACATACATCGCAGCGGACGTTCGAGAAGATGGACGTGAGCGATCCTATTTCCAATTTGAAGGACAAGGACAAGGCGGGGGTCGTGGACGCAAGGCTGCGCCAGGATGTCGCCTCTTCGTTGGCGGTCTTCCACGTGAAGTTGACACCGAAAAACTGCGTGAATTGTTCGGCAAGCACGGTGATATGACCGATTGCATTGTCATGACCGATGATTCTGGAGCATCCAGAGGATTTGGGTTTGTGACCTACACGGACAAAGCGCATGCTGATGCTGCGATCAAGGAACTTGACGGCCATCGCTTGCATGGTCGTCGAATCGGGGTCCGTGATGCGGACAACAAAGAGAAGCGTTCGAAAGGACCAGCAAAGGGATTGAAACTCTACGTTGGTAACCTACCATTTGATGCGGATGAGAAAGCCATTACAGCCTTCTTTGGCGATAAGGCAACCATCACAGAAATCGCCATTGCAACGGACAAGGGCGGTAAACCGAAAGGATTCGCGTTCGTCTTTATCGATGAGAAGGACAAGGGCGAAGAAGTCGTCAAAGCCCTCAATGGACAAGAGCTCAATGGCCGTCGTTTGAAGGTCGACATCTCACAAGCAGGTGGCAAAAAGAAGAGTCAAGGTGGAAAATCCCCCCGAGAACTCAAGGCTATCGCCGAAGAGAAGAAAAAGAAACAACGCCGATGATGTTGTTCATGCAAATCGGTACTGTCTTCCGATTTTCGAGACATAAGGCTATCAATCGGAAGTTCGGACGGCAATCATGGTAGAGAACGACGTTTCATGGCTCGTTCTCGATGGCTACGAAGATGAGCCTGCTGCATTTGGTGTACCGCCCTACGTCGGTTTTCACATTCGATATGTGTGTGGAGTTCTCGAACAGCACAAGATCGATTACGACTACATGACCATCGATCAATGGAGATTATACTCTGAAGGAGAGCGTGAGCAAATGCTTCAAGATGTGTCCGGATTCGTCTGCATTGCTGGTGCCGTTGTTCCAGGCCGATACATTCGAGGCACGCCTATATCTCAACGTGAATCCAGTGAAGTGATTCGAGGCTTACCACGTGAGATACCGGCACTGTTTGGTGGATGGGCTGTTCGAGGCTGGAAACAGCAGGGATGGATGCCACTTCGACCAAACCTCTTCCTCGCCGTTCAAGATACGGATGCGACGTTAAACGGATTTCTCAATACAGGATCATGGAAACATGAACGTCGTACAAGTGAACAATGGACTGCATGGGCACAACTTGGAGCGCAAAGCAAGGCTGTTGTGAATCATCCTGATTTAGGCACTGAAGAAAAGCGAGGCCCCCTTACATACGAAGTCGAGGTGTACCAAGGATGTGTACGCTTCAAGCGAGGTTGCAAATTCTGCATTGAACCCAAAAAGGGTGTACCGATTTGGCGGACGCCAGAGGACATCATTCAAGAGGTCAAATTTGCACACGATGCCGGCGTCCAACACGTCCGACTCGGAGGTATGACCGACACCTATACCTACATGGCGGAAGGTGTGAAGGAACTTGAATATCCAATTCCAAATCCAGTACCGATTGCCAAACTGCTCCATGGCCTACGGGAAGACGAGCGGCTCGGCATCCTTCACACCGATAACGGCAATCCGTCGATCATCGCCGAGAACCTTGAACCGGCCGAAGAAATCACCAAAACGCTCGTTGAAACGCTCTCCGACGGGGCCGTGCTTTCGTTCGGCTTGGAATCGGCCGACCCGAGCGTTCACGAAGCCAACTGGCTCAACTGCGACCCTGCCCAACTCAAGACGGCGATTCGCCTCATCAACAAACACGGCCGTGTGCGGGGCGAGCGTGGTCTGCCCAAACTGCTCCCGGGATTGAATTTCATCGCAGGTTTAAATGGAGAACGTACCGAAACGTATTCGATGAATCTTAACCTCCTTCAAGAATTGAGAAACGAAGGTTTGCTGTTGAGAAGAATCAACATTCGACAAGTCGAAGGAGAGGGTTTCCAAGAGATTCCAGAACTTGAATTTAAGAAATTCAAATCGGCAGTCCGAGATACAATCGATTCTCCTCTACTTCAGGAACTCTTTCCACTTGGGCACGTTCTCAAAGACGTTCACTGGGAAACACATGATGGAAGAACGCGTTTGCCCGTTCACCTCACAGATGAACACGTCGGAGAACATGTGCATGGCCGTGCAGGACTTACCTTCGGGCGTCAGATTGGAGCCTATCCTATTCTCATCGGCGTCCCTTATCACATTCCATTGGAAACCTCCTCTGACATCATGATCACGGGACATGGAGCCCGTTCGATAACGGGTGTCGAGATTGGATTGAGCATCGATACCGCAAGTGAAAAACAACTTGAAGCAATTCCAGGAATAGGCAAGAAGGCCGCATGGAACCTCGTTTCTGCTCGTGCAAAATTGAAACGAAAAGAGGAGCAACCAACCATTGAATCAATTTTCAATTCAGCCAAACTTCAACTCGATTCCACTATTTTGTCCGTGTTTGCAGACGAGTAACCTCAATGAATCTCCTCGATGACCTCAAGTCATGGCGACATGGGTCATCACTGGTGCGAACAGAGGTCTCGGACTTGAATTTGCGAAACAACTACTCGCTGCAGGACATTCGATCATCGCCGGTGTGCGACGTCCTGAGACCATGGAATTTCATCATGAGCACATGATTGTTCATCAACTCGATGTTGCTTCAACAGCATCCGTCGAAGCGTTTGCAAAGAACGTTCGATCATCGACAGATTCAATCGATGTCCTCGTGAACAATGCGGGCAGAATGGACGGGCGATGGCAATCCTTGGAAGAAGTCGACCCAGAGATATCGCTCGATGTCCTGAATGTCAACACCATCGGGCCTTTGCGGGTCTCCAAAGCTCTTTGGCCGCTTCTTCAAGGTGCACAACAAACCAAAGTTGCCAACATTTCAAGTCTCATGGGTTCAATTGAAGATTGCATGAGCGGTCGCTCCTATGCCTATCGTACGAGCAAAACCGGATTGAACATGATTACAAAGATTCTAGCTGTGGAAGGACAACATGACAACATATCGGTGACATCCTATCATCCGGGTTGGGCAAAAACGGACATGGGAGGAGAAAGGGCTCCGGTTCCTGTTTCCGTTTCCGTCAAGGGACTCATCGATTTGATCGATGAACAAACTCAGGAACGCTCCGGACGATTCTATGAATACACAGGAGACGAACTTCCATGGTAGAGTCCGTTTCAGAGCAATTGAAAGATGTAGCATTGCGTCTCTCAGAAGCTTGCAATCGAGGAAAGAATCGAATCCTCAAACACAAATCGGTTGCATACGTTACGAATCCTCTCGACTATGCCTGGGAATATCACGAACAATTCATCGACAAATGGAGCGGATTTGGTGCAAAAACGCTCCTGCTAGGGATGAATCCTGGACCGTACGGGATGGCGCAAACTGGCGTTCCTTTTGGAGCAACAGCGATGGCAAGAGACATTCTTCAGATTGAGCATCGAGACATCGAAACACCATCAGGAGCACACCCAAAACGCCCCATTGAAGGCCTCTCTATGGAACGTCAGGAAGTATCAGGCACTCGTTTTTGGTCGATGTTAGACGACCATTATGGTTCCACTGAAACTATTTTTTCCAACATTTACGTTGTCAATCATTGTCCACTTCTCATCCTTGGTGAGACAGGGAGGAATGTGACACCTGTTGATCTTCCAACATCAACGATTGAACCGGTCTTGAAAGCCTGTGACAGACACCTCAAATCGGTCGTTGATATCATGGGAATAGAAACGGTCATCGGTGTTGGAAACTATGCAAAAAAGCGTGCTGATGCCGTACTCAACAATGTTCACATCGATACCATGTGGCACCCTAGCCCAGCCTCTCCGCTTGCAAACCGAAACGGTGGTGCAGATTGGCGAGCCAACGCCATTTCGAAAATTCCCTGACCGTGGAAAGTCGGGGATGAAATTAAGTGTGGCGATGCACACCCTGTGCCATGCAACAACAACTTGCGTGGGAACGACAGCCAGACGACCGTCAATGGGAGAAGCCAGAGGGAGACGACCCTCGAACGCTCTACCAAATGCTCATGACGAGCGCAGAACGATTCAGCAGCTATCCTTGTTTTGGCTACATTCCTGGACCTGGCATGCCACGCGTCCACTTGACCTACCAAGAATTTGGAGACCTTGCTACTGCAGTTGGAAAGCAACTTCGTGATGTTGGTGTCAACGCTGGTGATCGAGTTGCCATGATCCTCAACAACTCCGTTGAGTGGGCTGCTATCTCCTACGGAGCAAACGCTCTCGGTGCAGCATACACCGCCATGTACACACACCAACACGGTGCTGAGTGGGCTTACATCCTCAACGATTCAGAGCCGGCTCTCCTTGCGGTTGCTGATACAGAGGTTCTCGACAAATTGGTCGCAAACCTTCCTGATGATGCATCGAAGTGGCCACGCTGCGGTGTTCTCCTGTTGGGTGATGAACCAGCAAACCAGCTCCCTCCAGAAGGCGTCACAGTCCATCAATGGTCTGATTTTGTTGCTGCTGGACGAGCAAGTGAAGAAGCGATTGAAGTTGCTGACGACCCATTTGCGCTCAACACGCTCATCTACACCTCGGGAACCACTGGAAACCCAAAGGGTGTTATGCTGACCAATTGGAACACACTTTCCAACATTCTTTGTGTCCAATCCGCATTCAAGATTTATGTCGGTGACAAGAACGCTGCGTTCCTTCCATGGGCGCACTCCTTTGGAAGCACCTTTGACCTTCACTGGATGATTCGTTGTGGTGTCCACATCAACCTCATCTCCGACTTGACCAAGATTGCTGATGAGTGTATCGAGATTAAACCAGCAGTTCTGCTTGCAGTACCTCGTGTGTGGAACAAGTTCTACGACCGTGTCAACTCTCAATTCGAAGCTGCGACTGGCCTCAAGAAGATCCTCATCGGCAAGGCCAAGAAATCAGCTACCAAGCGAATCGCCAAGGCTGGAGTCGAGTGTGACGCAGTACCTGCAAGCGGTTTCTTCGACAAACTCTACGACAAACTCGTTTGGAGCAAGGTTCGTGCCCGATTTGGCGGAAACATCCGCTTCTGTATGTCTGGTGCTGCCGCACTCTCTCCAGACGTTGCTGAATTCATCCAAATGGTCGGATTCAGTTGTTACGAAGGCTATGGATTGACAGAGACATCACCTTTGGTTGCTGCAAACGGCTGGTCTGGCCCAGGTACCTCGAAACTCCGATGCGTTGGCCGAGTCGCCAACGGTGTCAAAGTCACCATCGACACCGACGCATGGGACGATCCAGACCGACCTGACGAAGGTGAAATCATCGTCACTGGACCGAACGTCATGCTCGGATACTGGAACAATGAAGAAGCAACCAAGGAAGTCATCATGGAACCAGGTACCTTCCGAACAGGGGACCTAGGAAAGCTCTCCGCAGATGGTTACCTCTCCATTACTGGCCGTGTCAAGAGCCAGTTCAAACTTGAGAACGGAAAGTACGTTTCACCTGCTCCACTTGAAGAGAACGTCAAACTTTCACCATTGGTTGAGCAAGCCGCTCTCGATGGACGGAACATGCTTAAGACGTATCTCATCGTTCACCCGAACCTTGAGGCCATGAAGACTGCATTGAGTTCTGCTGGCGTTGACGCATCAGGAAGCGATGAGGAGATCTGCGCACGACAATCGACCCGTGACTGGATGCTTTCTGAACTCAAGTCGAATGCTATGCAAGCTCCAACTTGGAAGGGCTATGAGATTCCTGCAACCATTATTCTCGATCATGAGGAATGGACTACGGACAATGACCTCATGACGCCGTCGATGAAGGTCAAGTTGCGAAACCTCTTGGCACGCCACGAGGAATCCATTGCTGCCATCAAGTGATGCGAATTCAACCGATTGGGTTTTGAAGCCCCATCGATGGGCTTGGTTTGGTGACCCACCATGGTTCGTGAACTCATTACCGTCGAAGGCGTTGACAGAAGTTTCGGACCAACCGATGTTTTGCAAGACATCAACCTCATTGTCAATGATGGTGACCGAATTGGGATTGTCGGGCACAATGGTGCTGGAAAGACAACCCTGCTCAACACAATAAGCGACCAAAAACAGGATGTTGGAGAAATCGATTTTGCTCCAGGAATCCGTATTGCGTATTTGACGCAAATTCGAGACATTGAATCCGATTCGACCATCGAAGAGGAACTCGGTCGAAAAGGACGACAATTCCAGGAACTTGAAGATGAGATTGCTGCAATTGAAGCACAAATGATCGATCCATCATTTTACGAGGGCGATTGGGAACCGGTCATGGAACGATACTCGGAACTCCAACAAACACTTGCCTCATCGGGGGGTGGAAACGTTGCAGGAATCGCAAAAGGTATTCTTGAACGACTTGGTCTCGACCAACACCCGATGGATATGCCAGTCGCTCAATTATCTGGTGGAGAGAAAGCAAAACTTGCTCTTGCTCGTCAACTCGTTGGGCTGTCAGGCATTGATGTCATCTTCCTCGACGAGCCGACCAACCACCTTGACATTCAAACAACAGAGTGGCTCGAGGCTTTCTTGAAGGATTTCAAAGGAGCACAGCTCATCGTTTCACACGACCGATATTTTCTCGACCAAGTCTGCAACAGGATTGTCGAAGTAGATAACCTTCGAGCATGGCCATGGAAAGGCAATTACAGTCAATTTATCGTTCAAAAAGTTGCAAGCGAACAAGCCCTTTCAGAACGCATTGCGAATCTGGAAAAGAAGATTCAATCCACGACGGGTGCTATCCAACAAATGAAGCGAGCCAACAAATACGACAAATCAATCTCTGCAAAACACAAGATGATCACGCGTATGCAACAGGAACTGAAGGCACTGAAAGCACGTGTCCCGAAGAAGCGAAAGCCATTGATCCTCAAACTCGATGCCATCGATAAGGCAAGCATGGATGTGTTGGAACTCGTCGACGCAACCAAAACCTTCGAGGGTCTTGAGCGACCGATCCTCGACAATCAAACGCTCGAAGTTCGAAAGGGTGATCGGATTGGAATCGTCGGTGGAAACGGTCAAGGAAAGACAACGTTGCTCAAAATCATCAATGAAGAACTGAAACTTGATTCCGGAAAAATCGATGTTTCACCGGGAACAGTCATCGGTTACTTCCATCAAGACCACGCTACACTCGACTTTGACCTCAACCCAGTTGAACAGATTCAGAAGTTACGACCTGATTACCAGTATGGCGATATTCGCGCTGCTCTTGGTCGTTTCCAATTTTCAAGTGACCAAGTCGGAACCAAACTCAAACAACTCTCTGGTGGAGAACGTGCTCGAGTTGCTCTTCTCAAACTTCTGCTCGAAGACAACAACCTCTTGCTGATGGACGAACCAACAAACCACCTCGATATGGAGTCCAAAGAGACGCTTGAGGAAGCACTCATTGGATACGAAGGATCGCTTATCACCGTCTCCCACGACCGATGGTTCCTCGACCAAGTCGTGAATCGAATCTGGGAAATTGACAGTGGAAACATCAAGGTCTATTACGGAAATTACACCGATTACATACGAGCAAAACAGGGGCTTCCTCCGCTGGCTGATGATGAAATCTCTCAAGTTTGAGTGTGACTCGTGAAAGACAGGACTATATGAATGAAGAGTATAATTCGGAACCATGACCACAAGAGTGAATGGTACAATCGTCGTTCTGCTTCTTGTCTTTATGGCCATACCTTTGAACCAAACGACATACTTGGAAGAAGCCATTCAACCATCAAACTCAATCCCTCAATCAGACTACATCGCCGAATATGAACTCAGTGTAAGTTCTGGTGCAAGTGTTATCGGCATGGGATACACTGGTTCAGCCTACATCCTTGCCATCGCTCACAGTGGAAGTGGCCTTGTGGGCACATATTCGTGGAACGGGTTGGCATCGGGTGGAATGCTCATCGAAGTGAACCACACCGGAGACGTCGTATCCAATGTCGAACTTCAATATGCACCGAGCATGCTTTCCATCACTTCAAGCACAATTTTTGTCGCGACCAACACGACCAATGGATTCATGATTGAAGCGTTTGATCTTTCACTCTCACCTTTAGAATCAATGCATTTTCATTCAACAAACAGCCAAACGTCTCTTGAAACCGGTCTTCTCCACTATGACATGACTGCAGAAGCCCAATCGGCTTACGTCTTGTTCACATGTGAAGATGCCACAACCGATGATTTGGTGTACGATTCATCGGATTGTTCAACAACAAACGGACGGAAGTCGTTTGTTTTGGCAAGTTGGTCTTCTGCAACCAACGTTTCAACAACCCTCAGTCGGACGGATTGGTTTGAATCAGCAACTGGTGGAGTTTCCTATGCATCGACTGCAAACGGAGGAGCAATCGGAACCGTTGGTCCAAATCCTGTATGTGAACAAGCCATCCATGTTGAGAACGGTGTTGTTTCGGGTATGGCCAGCGCGCATTGTGGTGACCGGCGAGAGGATAATGCCGCTCATCTTTCAACCGTTTTTGGTGCAACGAGCATTATTTCACCATCCATCGGAAAGGTGGGGATGGGTCTCACATTCTCCGAATTTGATTCCTCAACGCAGACTGAGACGTTTGAGGATCGATTGATTGCTTTCAGAGATTGCCCAAGTGCGATGGACAGCGACCCTTATGTTGGCTCATTTGGCAAACACTCCTCGCTTCTCATTACAGGATGGACGGGTGGAAACGGCAACCTTGAATGCGCTTTGAGCGAAGAGGATACGCAAACCTCAGAATCCACCATCACCAGTTTCAAAGGAAAAAACAGCAAGATGGTCTTACTTGGTACAACGGATTTTAGCAGTTCAATGCCAATCAAATCAACACGACAGATCATCGATGTGATTGGTGACTCATCAACAGATGATGGTTTAGCAGCTGTATGCCATACAGGCACACTCACAAAAGGATTGCAAATCGTCTCTGCAGGTGACCAAGAGGAGATGATTACCTTCGTGACATGGTCAGGAGGTACAATCCACAACTCAACCGTACACGACATGGTCAATGGATGTCCAGTTGGAATCTCCGCCGGCGATGGGGGATTTGCAATGGCTCAATACGATGGCGTCCTCTACACAGTAACACTCTTCGGACTGGATGAGGATGGTGACGGCTATGGAGCATCGGAAGATGCTTTTCCACTCGACCCGAATCAATGGGCAGACTTTGATGGAGATGGTTACGGAGACAATGGAGGCTTCTCAAACAGCGATGATTGTCCATTCGCACCAGGCAATTCGACACTCGGAAGGCAAGGTTGCAAAGATATCGACGGCGATCAGTGGGCTGACGATTCTGATGTCTTCCCTCACGACTCCACCCAGTGGGCTGACGAAGACGGAGACGGTTTTGGCGACAACACGGACGGTAATCGTGGCGATGATTGTCCAAACACGGCTGGAACATCCAACCGAGATCTTCTTGGATGCCTAGACAGTGATTTCGATGGATTCAGTGATACAAACGACCGTTACCCCAACGACTCAACCCAGTGGGAAGACAGCGATGAAGACAATTTCGGCGACAATCCACTCGGATTCAATGGAGACAGTTGTCCAGAGCAATACGGAAACAGCACAATCGGTATCCTCGGATGCCTCGACCAAGACGGGGATGGATACGCAGACATTGTTGATGATTTACCGTTTGATGCAACACAATGGGATGACCTCGATGGTGATGGATACGGAGACAACATCCTTGGTGAAAATTACGATTTGTTCAAGTTCGACCCAACCCAACAAAGCGATTCTGATGGCGATGGATATGGAGACAACATCGGTGGTACACGGGGTGATGCATGCCCAGATACCTTCGGCAATTCAACCGTCGACCGCTACGGCTGCCTCGACACCGATGGTGATGGTTGGTCGGACGATGGTGATGGATTCCCAACGGATAAAGATCGATGGATTGACACTGACAATGATGGTTACGAGGATTCCTTTGATGCATTCCCATTCGATCCTACACAATGGAACGACACAGATGAGGATGGATTTGGAGACAATCTGTTCGGCTCCAACGCCGACCGATTCCCACTCGATGGCACACAATGGTACGACATCGATGGCGATGGATATGGGGACAATCCAGATGGAAACAACTACGATGCTTTCCTTGCGGAACCAAGCCAATGGTCGGATCTTGATGGTGACGGCTGTGGTGACAATCCAAACGGGAGAAATCCAGATTTGTTCCCACTTGATGAAACGCAATGCATCGATGCAGATGGTGATGGTTATGGCGATAACCAATCTGGAAACAATCCTGACCCATTCCTCTTCGATTTCGATAACGATGGCTACAACGACAGCATTGACGTCCTTCCAAAGCTCGCCTCACCAGGCGATCTTGACAACGATGGGACGCCTGACGAAGAGGATAAATTCCGAGACAATCCACAAGAGTCGAGAGACAACGATGGTGATGGAATAGGGGACAATGCAGACCCTGATGACGACAACGATGGATATCTTGATGATGCTGAAATCGATGCCGGCACCGATCCATTCAATTCAAAATCAAAACCAATCGATAGTTTTGAAATTGTCATCCCGGGTACTGCCATCGGTCTCGGCGCATGGGATCTTATCGGTATCTTCGTCGGTATTCCGCTCACAATTTGGATCATGATTGGCCTTGCGACTCGTGGTGGCCGAGCTCGACGATTTGAAGAATCTCTCAAACAGGCAACTCGCCGTGAGGATTTGGAAGACATTGCGCTTGGATACGAACGTGCTGTGATGATGCGAATGCTTGGTCCGCATCAAGCGATTCGTTTGGAACGATTGCGAACAGAATTGGACGATGCTTTGGAGAAAGAAATCGAATACGGAAGCAAATCTGTTCCCGCTATTCCAGATCAGCCGCAAGATTATGAATCCCAATTGGGATGGCAAAACGAAGGTTAAATGAGACACCCTTGATTTCATGAACTCCATTTGCTTCGGATGTTCATGGCCGAAGATGCTGAAGAGCAACCAGTGTTCGAAACGAGCACTGGTCCCGTCCGTGTCATCACTGCAGCATCTCTGTTTGACGGACACGATGCAGCCATCAACGTCATGCGAAGGCTCATTCAATCCTCAGGGGCTGAAGTCATCCATTTGGGACATGATCGTTCTGCAAAAGATGTCGTCGATTGTGCGATTCAAGAGGATGCGCATGCCGTTGCATTAACCTCGTACCAAGGCGGTCACGTTGAGTATTTCACATACATTCGACAACTGTTGGATGAAGCAGGTTGTGAGCACGTTCGTATCTTCGGTGGCGGAGGTGGAACCATTACACCTCCAGAAATCCGTGAACTTCACCAAGCAGGCATTTCCAAGATTTACTCGCCTGATGATGGACGTACCATGGGCCTCTTCGGGATGATCCACCATTTGATGGGGATTGCACAGGAAGTTGATTTGACATCAGACGGCCGAATGAAGAGTCTTGAGGGTCCAGTGACGCCCGAAGATATGGCCAAGGTTGGACTTCTTCTTACACTCTCTGAATCTGCCGATGAAGCGACCTTCAAGCAGACTCTTGAAGCCTGTCGCTCCTCATCGAATGATGTCCCTGTCATTGGATTTACAGGCACAGGTGGGGCAGGAAAATCGAGTCTCCTCGACGAATTGATGCTCCGTATTCAACGAGACAATCCAGGCAAGAAAGTCTGCTTACTCTGTGTCGACCCTACACGAAAGCGAACCGGTGGAGCGCTTCTTGGCGACCGTATTCGAATGAACTCCCTCTCCAACAACGACCTCTACATGCGTAGCCTTGCAAGTCGTGGTAGTGGTTCTGAAATCAGTGCCAATCTCGATCGAGCCATCGAAGTTGCGAAGGCAGTTGGATTCGATCTCATCTTCTGTGAAACAAGCGGAATCGGCCAAGGAAGCGATGCTATCACTTCCGTTGCAGACCATTCACTCTACGTCATGACGGCAGAATTTGGTGCACACACCCAACTCGAAAAGATCGAGATGCTCGATGTTGCGGACGTTGTTGTTCTCAACAAGTACGAGAAGCGTGGAAGTGAAGACGCACTCCGAGCCATTCGCAAACAAGTCCGTCGCAATCGGAATCTGTTCGATGTTGCTGATGAGGAACTCCCCGTTGTAGCAACCATTGCCAGTCAATTCGCAGACCCTGGTGTTGATGCATTGTGGCAAAAACTCTCAGCAATAGTTGAATTTGAGGCACGAGCGCCAATGGAAATTGTTGGTGAACGAAAGGGTGTCATTCCACCTGAAAGGGTCCACTACCTTTCCGATATCACTGCAACCATTCGCACCTATCACGAAGAGAACACGTTAATCGCTCAAAAACTCCGTCTATGTCAACACCTCGAATCTGCGAAGGAGCAGGTTCCTTCCATCGCTAAGGATGTGGACGACCAAATTTCAGAACTACTGGAAGAGATTCAAACGGCTCGTGAAGATCTCGCAAACTATCGCACCTTAGCCGACGAGTATCGAAGTGGGGAATACACGTACCACGTTCGAGGCAAACCATTCTCGGTTCAAACAACGACCGAATCGCTCGCTCATTCTAACATTCCACGTGTTGCATTGCCAACCTTCGCTGATGATGGTGAACTGTTTGAATGGCTCAGCAAGGAAAACGCTCCAGGTCATTTCCCATACACTGCAGGGGTATTCCCGTTCAAGCGAACCGATGAGTTGAGCGCTCGAATGTTTGCTGGTGAAGGTGAACCTGAACGAACCAACCGACGATTCCATTACCTCAGTCAAGGGCAAGACTACGTTCGATTATCCACTGCCTTTGATTCCGTCACACTCTATGGACGAGACCCTGCACTGCGCCCAGACATTTGGGGTAAGGTTGGAAACTCTGGTGTGAGTATTGCAACCTGCGATGATGCAAAGCGTCTCTATTCAGGATTCGATCTCTGTGATTCCAACACATCGGTTTCGATGACCATCAACGGCCCTGCACCAATCCTGCTCGCTTTCTTCCTCAATGCAGCTATCGACCAACAAGTCGAGAAGCATCTTGAAGAACAAGGCAAACCAATCGAGCCACTCGATGTTGCCTACCGTGGAGAATTGCCAGAAGGTCACAACGGATTCGGTCTTGGAACAATTGGACGACGTGGCGATGAATTGGTCGATGCTGAAACCTATGCCGAAATCAAAGCACGTACGCTCTCAACGGTTCGTGGAACTGTTCAAGCAGACATCCTCAAGGAAGATCAAGCCCAGAATACGTGCATCTTCTCGACACCGTTTGCACTCAAACTCATGGGCGATGTTCAGCAATACTACATTGACCACAACGTACGCAACCACTACTCCGTTTCCATCAGTGGCTATCACATTGCAGAAGCAGGAGCAAACCCAATCACACAACTCGCTCTAACACTTGCAAACGGTTTCACCTACGTCGAATATTATCGAAGTCGAGGCATGGATATCGACAAGTTTGCACCGAACCTTTCCTTCTTCTTCAGCAATGGATTGGATCCAGAATATACCGTCATTGGTCGTGTTGCCCGACGTATCTGGGCTGTTGCTATGCGTGACTTGTACGGAGCCAACGAGCGCTCTCAGAAACTGAAATATCACATCCAAACCTCTGGACGTTCGCTCCACGCCCAAGAGATTGACTTCAACGACATTCGTACAACCTTGCAAGCACTTCTCGCCATTCAGGACAATGCCAACTCCTTGCACACGAATGCCTACGATGAGGCAATCACAACACCGACCGAAGAATCCGTACGACGTGCATTGGCCATCCAACTCATTGTCAACAAAGAATCAGGATGGACCAAGACCGAGAATCCATTGCAAGGCGCATTCATCGTTGACGAACTCACAGACCTCGTTGAAGCAGCTGTTCTCGAAGAATTCGAAGCTATCTCTCGCCGTGGAGGTGTTCTCGGTGCGATGGAAACCATGTATCAACGTGGAAAGATTCAGGACGAATCGATGTATTACGAACACCTCAAGCACGATGGAACATTACCTATCATTGGTGTCAACACGTTCCAGAATCCGAACGCACAAGTCTTTGATGAGTCAAGTGCAGATGATTTCGAAATGGAATTGGCTCGAGCGACTCCTGAAGAAAAGCAAGCCTGTCTTGAGCGAACCGAAGATCGTCAAACAAAGGAAGGCGATGGGACAGCAGCCGCTCTCGCACAACTGCAAGAAGTAGCACGAACAGGTGGAAACGTCTTCGAAGAACTCATGGAAACGGTCAAGGTTGCAAGTCTTGGACAGATTACAGATGCATTGTTCCGAGTAGGTGGACAATACCGCAGAAATATGTGATGATTTGAACTCGGACTCAATAGTTTTGATAATTTTTGGACATTTCTCTTTCCAGTACGTGGAAACGAATCTATCTGAAATATCGAAAAAGGTCAGAAAATCGACACTTTTTACCTTCAAATGAAGCGAAGACAATATATCCTCATGGCTCAGTGGCGACCGAAGAGGAACATCCTCTCTGGTGAAATTCCATGAGTTGTAAGTTGGACCTTCCACTGGGGCCATCCTTCCGAGATGCACACATCGAAGCCGATTTGCAAGGTCGCTTGGATGAAGGTCAAAAAGTGTGGGCAATCGGTGATGTTCACGGGCATCTTGGTACATTTCGAGCTCTCATCCATCGTTTGAGACTTGACCCTGAAGATCGAGTTGTTTGTCTTGGTGATATGATTGATCGAGGTCCTGATTCCGCTGGATTGATCGATTACATCCGCTCTCATCCACAAATCATTTGTCTGAAAGGAAATCATGAGTTGATGGCAATCACTTCGCTTCAAGAAGATGGAGATGTCGAATTATGGCAACCTTGGCTTGAACGTGGGGGTCGTTCGACATGGGGTTCCTACATTGTTCGAGCAAGTGGAGATTTATACGAAGCAAAGAAACAGTTTGCGAGTGATTTGATGTGGATGGATAACCTTCCAAATCACATTGTTCTCGATGAAATACGGCTCGTTCATGCTGGTTACGATCCGAGAATGCCCCTTGACATGCAAGGTGACAAAGAACTCCTGTGGATTCGAAAGCGATTCTATACACATGAATACGCTGTTGATCCGAATCGAACGGTCGTCTTTGGTCATTCGACCACAACCAAGGTTGGACCAAGTCCAGGGTATGTTGCACAGAGCGACATTCGGCTTCAGGATGGCCGTCCTGCTTGGATTGCAATGGATGTTGGCGCTTACAATCACGTTGCTCCAGGACTTGCGGCTATTGATATCAAAACGTTCCAAGTGGTGAAACAAGCCACGCTTCGTTCCGAACGATGGTTCGATGTTCCGGATTGTCGTGAAGCAAAGATAGGCGCACACTTCGGACTCGATATCCTTCGTTCATCGCACAGGAAGGAAGCTGTTTCTGCTCTTCGAGCCAAGCGCAAACTCAAGATGGCAGGTGTTGTTCTGCAAGAGGATTTGGATGAGTACGATGTTGAATCGATGCCTCGTCATGTCATGTTTGCATCAAATGAAACGAATGAAGCCAACAACAGAGTGTGGCATGGCCCTGGTACCGAACCATCTGAGCGACACCTACGCCTACCGGGCCCTACTGGATTCCGAATATACCGAAAGGATTCGAACTCAATTTCAATCAATTCCCTCGCATCACGAAAACCGAAACGTATTCGAGGTTAATTTCTGTAATCCGGGAAATACCATGACTGTTTAGCCGAGAAAAAGAAACATTCATAACCATTCATGTAATTTTCAGTTCATGGCGAACAACGAGCAACAGGTTCAATCAAACGAGGCATTCCTTCGAGCGGTTCTCAAAACAATGCAAAGTCGAAAGTACACATCGATCTATGCAGATGCGACAGCAAAGGCCAATGCTGAACTTGACCCATGGAAAGGCGGCTACACCTTCTTCTTGCTATGAAAGCACTCAAGAGGTGTGATTCCACCCGCTGGGTATGGACTTTGCCTGGGAAGCCATTATCGCTGCCAGCACGGTCTTCTTTCTTGGGGCGATTTCTCCCGGCCCCAGCCTCTTGATGGTGATTCGGAACACCATCGTTGGAGGACGACGACGTGGTGTCATGTGTGCTGTTGGTCATGGGATTGGTTTCGGACTCTATGCAGGCTTTGCAATCTTCGGACTAATCGTTCTTCTCGAAGAGGCACCTAGTGTCTTCCTCGGCCTCCAATGGATTGGCATCGCACTCCTCGTATGGTATGGATGGTTGATGTGGGCACACGACGATGAAGAAGCGCCTGAAGAGACGGTGGAAAAAGAAGCGAGAGGATTTCTTGAAGGGTTTTCAATTGCGTTTTTCAATCCCAAAATTGCTCTCTTCCTCGTTGCAGTGCTTGCACAAGTACTCGAATCTGGCATGAGTTTAGAGACAAAATTGGTGATTGGTTTCATCGGTATGGCCATCGATATGGCCTGGTATGTGCTGGTTGCTGTATTCTTAACTGGAACACCATTGCTTGATTGGTTGCGCTCCAATGGTTCGATTGTCAATCGTTTAACTGCTATCGTCCTCTGGGGCTTTGCGTCAACCGTTATGATCGGTGTCATCTACAGTTAGCGTTGACATCTTGGACAAAGGAACGTTGACCGTCCAGACTGTGTAATTCGTTCGATGGTTCCTCCACAATGTGCCATCAAACAAGGTTCATCTTCTCGATCGTAGGTTTGGAAATGATGGCCAAAGTAGCCAAGCGTTCCATTCACATCTGCAAAGTCATTCAATGAACTGCCACCGACTTCAACGGCTTGTTCAAGCACTTGCACGATGTTTTCGTGCAACAGGTGTAACTTCTTGGTGGGCTTTCCATCTTTACGAACCAGGGTCTTGCTCTGACGTTGAGGATGGATTCCACTTCGATGCAATGCTTCACATGCGTAGATATTTCCAACACCAACGACGACGCGTTGATCGAGTAGAGCAACTTTGATGCTCGTTGTTTTCTTATGCAATTTCTTGGCAAGTTGGTTCGCATTCCAATCCCCAAAGGGTTCAGGACCTAAGGTTTCGAGCAGGGGGTGAATCTGTTCTTCTCCGACTTCAATCAAATCAATGATCCCGAATCGCCTGGGATCCGTATACACTGCCACACTTCCATCATCAAATCGGAATTCGACGTGATCGTGTCGTCCTTCAAATCCAGTCGCTGTTCCGAAACGTGAATGTTCATCGATGTTCCGGGTTGTTTCGAATTGCTTGACTTTCTCTGCATCGAACAATGTGTAGCGTCCCGACATCCCCAGATGAGAGAGAATGATGCGCCCGTCATCCAAGTCCAACAGGAGATATTTCGCTCTGCGTCGAATTGACTCGATTTTACGACCCAAGAGATGTGTAGCAAAACCATCAGGAAATGGAAATCGTAAGTTTTCCCGACGAAGGACAACCCCTGTGAATGTGCGCCCAAGCATGGCTTGCTCCAAACCTCTTCGCACCGTTTCAACTTCGGGAAGTTCAGGCAATCGTTCACCTCCTTCGAATCACAAAAAGAGCGTGTTGATCTTCAAATCCTGTCAAGTTAATGTGCTCAAGAAGTTCGACTTCAATCGAAAGTTGGGCGATGGCTTGAGCGAAAATATCCTCATCACCACCTTCGCTATGACGTTCACTTGCGGCTTTGAGCGAGAGTAATCCGATACCATCCTTGCTAAGAAAACGACGCACTGCTGAGAGAAAAATCTCAACCTGCCCTGCCTGAGCAACGTCCTGAAACAACCAATTTACGCGTGATGGAATCAGGACTCCCCATGCATCGAATTTCCTTGCATCACCTAAGACCGGTACCAACCCTGGCCGATGTTCTGCAAGGTGAGTTAAGTCTCGAAGGCAACGCGGAGCGAGGTCAACAGCAACCAAACGCCCCCCGAAACGGTTCTCCGACCCACAAAGATGGTCGTGCAAGTGTGATATCGTGGTTCCATGTCCTGCACCAAGATAGAGTACGGTAGATCCTGGTTGTGGTAACAATTGTGATGGTTCGTTTCTCGTTCTGAGCAAACCCGCTCCCAATTTGGATCGATTTGGATCCCACCGTCGGTGTTCAACACCACGGAATTTGCGCAAGGATTCACCTCGAATTGCAACACCGGGGTTTGCATTCATCGTCCAAACATTTCTTCCTTCAAGGAGAACGGAATCGGATAAGGGTCGAATGCGTCGATGCTTGGCCAAATGACCACCTCATTTCCTTGGAGGCTTGGAGAATTCTTTACGAATTGCTTCGACTTTTGCCTCGACTTGATCCACATCCTCTTGCCCCATGTGCGTGCCCTCAAACGCATCGATACGAGCAGCGATACTGATTTTTGAGGCCAACATACGTGCAATTTTACCACGAACCCAACGCGGAGATCGTGAAATCCAAGGATGCATGAAGATGTGTCCGTGTTTTGGTGGAGCAGTACCACTACGCAAATGGCTGAAAAATGCCTTTTCTGCACCGAGAACTTGGACGGTTCCTGATGGAAGACGAGCGAGTCGTGAGCGCCCATGCGCTTCGACACACAATCGTGCCGCCAAGAGTGGCCCCACAAGGGCTGAGGTCGATGGAAGGTGAGCTTGTGCAGAGAGTCGAATTGCATGCTCTAAGCGGTCTAATTGGCGGCCTTGATTGGAAACCATTGTCGCCCAGTCATGAAGAGCCTTCCATTCCGATTCAGATGGCTGTTCATAGGCATCTTCGACATCCAGCAAAGAGGCAAATTCAGAGATTGAATCAACTCCTTGAAGTTGAGCAGCTACGTTTGTTCTATTGCGTTCAAAACGAGCAGATGGTAGGAAGAGGCCGACCCATTCAACCAATCGTGCTTCCATAGTTAGATGAAGCGAACGCAGTTCTTCACTCGCCCGCAGCAGATGTTCCAATCGGCGGTCTGGATCTGCTGCTGAGACTGCTACACCTTCTTTCGCAAGCAGTAGGGCTGCTTCATCAGCGACTTCCAACTGCTCAGAAGTCGGCTGAGGAACATCAAATTCAGGTAATTCTGCCGATCCATGAGGTGTTGGTTTTGCTTCTGGAAATCGTTCAATGAGTATTGTTGCTTCTGGAGGAAGTTGGCCATTAGCCACCATTTGGAGACGTTCTTTTGCACCATGAACAGAGAAACGTGCATCGTTGATTTCCAAGTCGATGACATCGCCATCATCATTGACAACGGCTGCAGATTGCCACGAATACCACAGCCACATGGAACTTCCACTTCATGGTTGGAATTGAATGTTGTCACGCTTACAACGGTCGAGATTTTATCCTCTCTGAAAAATAAAACGTTCCTTCTTGGACAACCATCATGATTAAATGTAATATGTTGATGGCGACGACATGTTTTGCCCTGAATGCGGGACGCTGTCGTTTCCAAGTCCCTCTGGTGACATCAAATGCACCAATTACAAATGCGGTTATTCCGGACCTGCTAACGTCAAAATGAAAGTGGATGGAAGAGAGATTGACCTCTCCAAAACAAAGACGACGACGAAGGCTGAAAAGCGCGAATATGAAATCATCAAAGATTCGGATCAACGTAAGGGTGTCCTTTCTACAGAGTCGTACATGTGCCCAAAGTGCGATTGTACAGAGGTGTACTTCTATCTCGAGCAAACTCGTTCTTCTGATGAACCTGAAACACGAATGCTAACGTGCAAAGACTGTGGGCACGGATGGCGTGAGTACTGATCAGTAGTCACTTTCAACACGAGGTGCGAGGAAATAATCGACCTCGCCTGCACCATTCTCAAACGTGAAGTTCATTGCAAGAGGAAGGTTTTCGCCGAATTGGATTGTTACGTTGTCGGTCGGTCCAAATCGTCGACAAAGTGGTTCGAGATACGTAAGGCTGTATTGGCTTCGTGCAGGATTATCACAAACGAGTTCCTCCATCTCATCTTTGTCAAAGGAAATGTTGGCAGAATCCGTGTTGTTTCGGACGTGTACCTTGAATGAGGACTTATCAATGCTGAAGTAAACAAGGTCGTTGACCTGCTTTGAAGCTTTCAACGCTTGTCCAAGTTCTGCACCATTCATGACGACTTTGCATGGAAGATCCAACTTTGGCAACGAGGGAGGTGAGGACATCGTTGCGTTATCGAGTGGACGTAGATTTCGAACAATCTTGCCGAGGCTCATGGTAAAGTCGCCGCCATCTTCATGCGAGATTTCTATCAAGTCCCCAGAGGCGCCGAGGGTCGTCACCTCTCGAACCTTCTTCATCTCAAGACCAATTTTCTTTGCATCCAGTTCCCAACCGTCAAACGCTGCTGCATCGACTGTGAGTTTGATCATGGCAACATGCGACGGGTCGACGATGCGTACGGTCAACCCATCTTCATCAAAATCAAATCTTGCATCTTCAACGACAATCATCAGTGTGTCGAGAATCTTGCTAATCAGGTCTTGGCGAGCTGTGACGTTCAACATTTGAGGCACCCCTGCAATTGTACTCTTTTTTCGACGGCTTATGAACTTACTATTCCACGATTGCGCTTTTCGCGCGTTGAAAGACCTTCTCTGAGCCGACGTCTTCAAGAACCCTCGGCAAAAGTTCACTCCTATGACAGAAGCACTTGACATTGTGATAATCGTTCTTGCAAGCGGTTTGGGAATTGGAGTCGGTTGGCTCCTCGCTAAAATGAAATTTTCAACCGAATTGGTCAGGGCAGAAGTTGAAGCACAAGCCGCACAAGGAAACAAAGCGACACTTGTTGCTGAAATGGAAAACATCGCCACTGCTGTTGCTCGACAAAACTCCGAAGACTTTCTTCGTCTCGCAGAAGAGCGCTGGAAATCGGAAAAAAAGGATGCTGAGCACGCTCTTGAATCCAGGAAAGTCGAGGTGGAGAATCTCGTTAAACCCCTCAAAGAGGAAATGGAAAAAATGATTCGGTTGAACAACGATATGGAAAAAGAGCGAATGGGTGCTTACGAAGGCATCAAGCGACATTTGAAGGATTTGGGTGACAAAACAGAATCGCTCTCCACTCGAACGACAGCGCTTTCAACGGCACTAACAACCTCGGCTCAAACGAGAGGAAATTGGGGAGAGGTCAAACTTCGTCGACTGTTTGAAATGGCTGGATTGAGCGAACATGTTGATTTCTTTGAGCAGGTCACTCTTGATGATGGAAGCCGTCCAGATTTTGTCGTCCGTTTACCGCAAGATGCTGTATTACCGATCGATTCAAAGGCCTCAGGTAGCCATTTTTTGCAAGCCTTAGAATTGGATTCAGGCGCCCAACAGGAGGAGTTGTTGGTGAAACATGCAAAGGCGATGAAACAACGTATAACCGAGTTAAGTGCCAAGGCGTATCAGAATACGATTGAGGGTGAATTTGACCACGTCATTATGTTTATTCCGAGTGAAGCAATGGCTGCGTCCGCATTCTCAACCGATCCCGATTTGATGGAATACGCCATGAGCAAGTCTGTATTGATCGCTACGCCTGTCACCATGCTTGGTTTGCTAAGAACGGTTGCCCTTTATTGGCAACAACATGCTTTAGCAGAGGGTGCTAAGGAAATTTACGACGTTTCGCGTGAATTGTACAAACGTATTACCACAATGATCGGGCACTTTTCGAAGGTTGGAGGCCATCTTTCAAACGCCGCAAAAAGTTACAATGAAACCATGAATTCCTATGAGACGCGTGTGCTTCCACAAGGACGTCGATTGGATGACCTGAAAGTCTCAGAAACGCTTCAATCTGCACTCCCAGAACCAAAAGATATCGATCATATTCCAAAGGAATAAACCATCAGTGAATGTGATGATGATTGTAGCATCTTTTTGATATGTAAGTTCCAACACGGGACATCATGGTGGAGCCCGTACTCAAGGAGGATGGAACCCCGTACAAGGTTGCGATTTTGATCCCAACCATCAACAACGCCGACGAACTTGCTATCGTTCTCGATCGCCTTACACAACAGACCTATCCCGATATTGAAATCGTCATTTCGGATTCAAAATCGAGAGATCACACCAAGGATGTTTGTGAAAAATTTGGCGCTACATGGATTGAAGACCCTTCCACGAATCGAGCTGATGCTTGCAACTATGCGCTCAAACAAATGGACCACGATCTTGTGCTCTTTACGGATGATGATACCATTCCACCGCTCGATTGGGCTGAAAAACTCATTCGATGGTTCAAGGATCCTGAAGTCGGTGCTGTTGGCGGACCGAACTTTGCTCCAGATGAGGATCCATTCGGAGCAAAATGCGCCGATGTTGCTTTTTGCACGAAATTCATGACAGCCGGAACTCGATACGGTGCACAACCCCGTGGCGAATTGGTTCCAATCACGCACAATCCAGGCGTGAATTGCGCTCATCGAATGGAAAACCTACGCCAAGTCAACTTCTTTGAGCCAGGATGTATTGGTGCGGAAGATGTTGTTCTCGATGCAAAGATTCAGCGAGAAGGACACAAGTTGTTCATCGACCCATCAAATGTCATGCCTCACCGACGACGACGGCCATTCAAGCCATACATGAAGCAGATGCGGAATTATGGCTACACTCGAATGGTTGCCAACAAGCGTTGGCCTGAGATTGCGACTTGGTCGCACACGGCTATCGGGTTTTTCCCATGGCTGACCGTCATCTCAGTGCTTGCTCTCTTAGTGGGAATAGCAACAGGGGGAGCAACCGATTATCCATGGTTTTCCATCGATGGTGATTGGACATGGTCTCGCGCTGCCGTTCACGGAACGCTCGGTTTGATGGGTTTGTACATCGGATTGTCATGGCTCGGTGCTGCGATTGGAACCAGCCCACATCGATCCGTCGGAACAGTTGCCCTTGCACCACTTTTCGTTTTCCTCGCTCACTGGGCATATGGGCAAGGCGTCAACAAGGCATGGAGAGAAATTCGCAGAACCGGTGGCGCAGCAGGTGTTGGCCGTCAAATCGATGACCGCGAACGGACGCTTTGAGTCGCATAATCGACGCAATCCCTTTCAATGAAGGAAAGCAAGGTCAATTATGGCTGAACGAAACCTTCGTGAGATTTCTGACGAAGAAGAGATTTGGCTAACGATACGATCTGTTCTCACTGTGACTCGTGTTGCTGTTCTCTTTGGAACCATTCTTGTCTCTGAATTTTTTGAAGAATATTACTTCCTTGATTTGACCGTAGCCATTTGGTCTCTCATCGTTGGCATCCCGTTGTTTTTCTTCATCTCAGTGCTCATTCTTTGGGGGAACAAAGCCTTCATTCCTGTACGTCCACAAGAGCAAATGACGACCATTCTACGACCAATTCTGGAACGAACGTAGAATCAGATTCCAGCCATATCACCGGTTTGAATCGTCCACTGGCTTGCATAGACACCTTGGTGTTCCAACAACTCATCGTGCTTTCCACGTTCAACGACCGCACCATCGACCATGGCAAGAATTTCATTCGCATTTCGAATCGTACTCAAACGATGAGCAACGGCAATCGTTGCACGTCCAGAGCCTGTGCTGAGAAGGTTTTCTTGGATACGACGTTCCGTTTCAGCATCAAGTGCACTTGATGCTTCATCAAGAATAAGCAAAGATGGTTTCTTCAACAGTGCACGTGCAAGCGAGACACGCGCTCTTTGGCCACCGCTCAGCATGGCACCACGGTCACCAACCATCGTCTCGATACCTTCTTCCAGTTCTTCAACGAATTCAAGAGCACCTGCAAGTTCCAATGCCTTCAACAATTCATTCTCATTTGCAACTTGATTGTATTGAACATTGTCTCGAATTGAACCATAGAAAAGGAACGGATCTTGACTCACAAAACCAATCGCTTCCCGAACACTTGCAAGCGTGAAGGTGTTGATATTGTTTCCATTGATGAGAACTTCACCCGAATCAGGAACGTAGTAACGCATAAGCAGCTTCAGAATCGTTGTCTTCCCCGCACCTGTATGCCCCATAACACCAAGGAATTGTCCTCCTGCAACTTTGAATGAAATACCACTCAATACCTTGGTTGTCGTATTTGGGTAGGTAAAATGAACGTCCTTGAATTCGACGGATTCGATTGGACTAAGCAATTCAATGGCGTCCTCAGTATCGACAATGGTCGGTTCCAAATCGATGGCTGCAAAGACACGGCGTGCTGCTGCTTCTCCACGTTGCAATTGATTGACGAGAATACCGAAGATGAACATCGGCATGGTCATTCGTGTGCTGATGAGAAGGAACGTCACCAATTCACCAGTTGTGATTTCACCTTCCTTGGCCAACCATCCACCTGCGGTAACCAATAGACCGAAAGCGATACCAGCAACGACATAGATCATTGGAATGAAACGGTTACGATCCTGACTTGCGCCCATGGCTTGGTCACGATAGGCACCCGATTCACGATTCACTCGGTCTGCTTCCCATTCCTCAGCATTGTAGGCTTGAACAACAGAAATACCCGAAATCAAGTTTTCAAGGACGGCCGTGATGTCCCCGGTCGACTCTCGTTGCTTGCGGTATTTGCGCTGCACACTGGTCGAGAACCAATAGACGATTGGTACAATGAAAATGATTGGACCAAACAGCACGATGGCTAATTTCCATGACATCAAAACGAGGATGAGGAACGCGGTCATGAAGGTGACAATGATTCGAATAATCGATGTTGAAGAGTCTGAAACTACGTCTTCCAATTGGTTGACATCGCTCGATAACACCGACATGATTTGACCCGTTTGCCGCATGTCGTAGTACGAGGCTTCCATGGCAATCAAGGACTTCGTAGCATCCATTCGTAAATCGTGTTGGATTTTGTAGCCAAGCGTCTGCCAAGAATACTCAGATATTCCTTGGAAGATAGCCAAGAAAAAGAAACCAAGGAAAATGAGGACACCATAACCAATCGCAGGATCACCTCCAAAGGAAGTCACAAAATCCTGAACAATTTCAGGACCTGATAACAATCCACCAGTGAAATAATCGACGGCTAGGCCGATGGCAACGAATGGCATGAGGTCAAAGAAACGAGCCATGGCGTTACCAAAGATACCTGAAAGAACACGTCCAGGGTATCGTTTTGCATACGGTACAACACGCCAGATTTGCCGACCAACGATTTGAGTTCGTTCGTTGATATCGGTTGGCTCCATTGCATCGCCACCTCCAGCTCCCATGCCGCGCATGAGTTGTGCTGACGCGACCCTGCTTTCAATGCTCGTTATCAATTCGAACTTGGCCAATGCAAATCATTGATGAGTAACCGGTGCTAAGAGGGAACTATGCCGGCTCCTCGTGCCCGAGTGTCAACCTTCCTTGTTTGTCTCATGTTAGCGCAATTGGCGACCCCATTTGCGATGAGTCAACCTCTTCCAACCATCGAAGTCAATACTGCTGCAGAATTGGATTTGCTCGCACAGGTTGGGATCCTTCCAACCAAAGAGCATGCTCAGGGATGGTATGACCCAAGCGAAGGGATAGGGACAATCGACCTTCTCTATCGACAAGCCACGGTAACGCCCTTGGAAGAATGGCCACTGCGAGCAAATGAAAAACAATTGAATGGGAATTATGTGTTAACGCATTCCTATCCAATCCCGAGCGATTGGATCATCGAACTTGAAGAGGCTGGAATCAATTGTTTCTCATTCCTTCCAGTTACAGGGTTCCACTGTGAAGTTGAGAAGAAGGCGATTGATGAACTTGCAGAACTTGAAGTTGAAGGTGTCCTCAAACTGGACCCCACCGACAAGGTACGAACCCGTTTGGTGAAGGCGATGCTTGGCGAGTATATTGGCCCTGTCTCGTTGTTTTACCAAGGCGACTATGTTCCTGTACAAGGAGTTCTTACAGGCAACACTCTCCCTGAGGGAATCCATGAACGCAATGACGTGCGCATCACCTATCATGTGGGGCGATTTGCAACATTCGAAATCGATCGGACAACATCTGCTCTAGCATGGTTGGTTGCACAAGATGAAATTGAATGGCTGGAAGAAAAATTCTGGGCTATTACTGCAAACGATGTTGCCGATACTGTCCTCAAAGCTCCAGACCTTTGGTCACAATCTACCATGAACGGAATCAACTCCTCATGGAATGGCGTTGATGGAACTGGGATCGTTGTTACCGTAGCAGACTCCGGACTCGATAGCGGTGTAAACGATTCAACCATGCACGCGGATTTCTCAGACCACATTCTTGACATTGTATCATGGGGCATGACTCCAGCCGAGGCCTCATCTTGTGGTTCGGTTGCAGACGATGGCGCATCGGATATTGACGGACACGGCACACACGTAGCTGGATCCGTACTAGGGGACGGGACGAATTCATCAGGCAACATCAAGGGTATGGCTCCTGAAGCACAACTGTATTTCCAAGCGATTGGCGTATGGTGCGCAAATGCTGCTACAAGCCCAAGTGATTACAGATACTCGCTGAATGGACTTCCAAGCAACCTCACAGAATTATTCAAAGCAGGAGCAGACAATGGTTCTCGAGTCCATACGAATTCATGGGGAGCTCCTGTTGCTGGAGATTATACAACCTCCTCCATGCAGGCAGATATTGCTGCACGTGATTATCAAAACATGACCATCCTCTTCTCTGCTGGAAACAGTGGCATTGATAACAACGGCGATGGAGAAGTCGATTTCGATTCATTAGGAGCTCCTGCATCAGCCAAGAGCGTGCTTACTGTCGGTGCGAGTGAAAACGATCGCCCAACAATAAATTCAGTCTGGGGAAGCACAAAATACAGCGCTCCAATCAGTACAGACCGATTAGCAGACAACATCTCAGGATTGGCAGCATTCTCCAGCCGTGGGCCAACCGATGATAATCGATTGAAACCTGATATTGTTGCTCCAGGAACCTTCATTCTTTCCGCTATGACTCGATACAACACGAAATCAGTAGGATGGATGGCATACAATACGTCGTATGTCTACATGGGTGGAACGAGCATGTCCACGCCTTTGACTGCGGGCGCAACAGCACTCTTGCTCGAACATCTCATCGATAATATGGGACATGAAGACCCGAATTCATCGCTCGTCAAAGCCATTTTCGCAGCGAGCGCAACCGATATGGTCGGACAATACAGTTCGGCAACCAACGGAGCAGGTGAAACGGCGCCAAACAATCACGAAGGGTGGGGCCGAGTCGACATGCGAAGTGCTCTCAATACAACATGGGTCGACAATGAAAGCGTTACAACTGGCGTCAATCGTGGATGGAGTTTCAGCCTACCATCCAACGCCCCTGACCTCAGCGTTGTGGTTGCATGGACCGATAAGGAATCGACTCCATCCGCTGGAACAAATCTGGTAAACGACCTTGACCTTGCCATCAAGGATCCATCGGGAACATGGACAGAGTTATCGAACAACATTGACACCTTGCGTGGACTGAAATTTGCTAATCCAGCCCAAGGAACGTGGGAAGTACACATCAACGGAACCAACGTTCCTGTTGGACCGCAATTCTTCTCTGTTGCAGTCAATCAAGAAACGAATCTTGTCAATCTCACAGAGGATGAAGACCTTGACGGTGTCATCGACGATGACGATGATTGTGTTAGTACATATGGAACATCAACTGTTGACAGAACAGGTTGCCCTGATAGCGATGGTGATGGCTACTCAAACCCTGATGCAACATGGACGGTCAACGATGGTGCAGATGCCTTCCCTTCAGAAAATACGCAATGGGCTGACCAAGATTTTGACGGATATGGAGACAATGCGGTCGGTTTTGAGCCTGATGCATGCGTAACAGTTCTAGGAAATTCAACGACCGACCGATTCGGATGTTTGGATGACGATGGGGACGGATACTCCAACAACGATGCGACGTGGCTCGTTAGCAACGGTGCTGATGCGTGTAATGCCGTCAAAGCATATTCGAACATCGATCGTAATGGATGTCCTGATGAAGACGGAGATGGCGCTTCTGATCCTGATCCATCGGGAGTCAATGGCTCTGTATGGACGGTGACGGACGGTGCGGATGCTTTCCTTGGAGATGCAACGCAATGGGCAGACCAGGACGGTGATGGATATGGTGACAATCCGCCTCCAGCTACCGAAGGTGATGCGTGCAACACGACGACTGGTACTTCCTACCAAGACCGATTTGGATGCATTGACACCGATGGCGATGGCTACTCCGACGGAGATGCAACATGGACTACAGCCGAAGGCGCAGATGCTTTCCCGAACGAACCAAGTCAATGGACTGACCAAGATGGCGATGGATACGGTGACAATGCCAGTGGCGTTGATGCAGACAATTGCCCAACAACGTTTGGAACTTCAACAGAATTAGGCAACCTTGGTTGTAGCGATCTCGATAACGATGGATACGCCGATTCCGATGATGCGTTCCCAACGGATTCGACCCAGTGGAACGATACCGATAACGACGGCTATGGTGACGAAAGTGCTGGAACAAATCCGGATTCGTGTCCTACCGTGGCTGGAACGTCGACGCTCGACCGATTTGGTTGTCCGGATAGTGATGCTGATGGAGCATCCGATGAGGACTTGAGTGGTACAAATGGACCTGTTTGGACGATTGCAGATGGAGCCGACATCCTTCCGAACGATGCTTCACAACAATCGGATTCCGATGGTGATGGGTTTGGTGATAATCCGACGGGAACAAATGGTGACGCATGCCCTTCACAATCCGGAACGTCGTCCGTTGACCGCAATGGTTGTCTTGATTCAGACAACGATGGTTTTTCCGATCCAGATGCTTCATGGACCGTCCTCAATGGAGCGGATGCCTTCCCGAGTGACCCTACGCAATCCGCTGACACCGATGGTGATGGGTACGGCGACAATGCGAGTGGAACGAATCCTGATGGGTGTCCAATGCAATTTGGTGACTCTACGGTCGACCGCATCGGTTGTCCGGACTCCGATGGCGATGGGATTTCAGATGCCGATGGATTGTGGAACGTCTCACAAGGAGCCGATGCCTTCCGCTACGACGAAACGCAATCACAAGACCAGGATGGCGATGGATACGGTGATAATGCAAGTGGGAACTACCCAGATGCTTGTCCAACCGAGTTTGGTGATTCTTGGCAAAACGGAACACTTGGATGCCCTGATAGTGACCAAGACGGTTGGGCTGACATCCAAGATACGCATCCTAACGATGTCACGCAGTGGTCTGACGTTGATGGTGATGGCTACGGTGACAACCCCGGTGGAACAACCCCCGATGCCTGCCCTGGTACGAGCGGAAATTCGACCCTAGGAAATCGATATGGATGTACGGACTCTGATGGTGATGGATGGGATGATCTCATCGACGAATTGCCAAATGTCAAGCATCAATGGCTCGATCAAGATGCTGACGGGTATGGAGACAATGCTACTGGACCAGAACCCGATGCATGTCCAGGCGTAGCAGGCACATCGACCGTCGATCGCTATGGATGCACCGATGGTGATGGTGATGGCATATCGGATGAGAACGATGCTTTCCCAAGTGACCCGACCCGTGCAAGCGATGCTGATGGTGATGGTTATGATGATTTGGAAGACGGGTGCATGCTGATTGCCGGAAACTCAACACTGGATCGATTTGGTTGTACGGACTCCGATGGCGATGGATATTCTGATGGTGACGCTCAATGGACGACTGTCAATGGTTCGGATGCCTTCCCGAATGAAGCGACACAGAACGCTGACCAGGATGGAGATGGTTTTGGTGACAACCCTGCTGGTTTCGAGGGAGATGATTGTGTTACGACACCTGGAACATCCTTCCGCGATGTCTTTGGTTGCGACGATGAAGATGCAGACGGCATGTCGGATACCAATGATGCTTTCCTGGGTGAGCCAACACAATGGAACGATACCGATGGTGATGGCTACGGTGATGAAGTCAATGGAACACAAGGGGATACATGCCCTGAAGTTGCAGGAACATCAACCAACGATGTCTATGGTTGCGTCGATTCCGATGGCGACGGTTATTCGGATTTGAACGATGTTTGGCCAAACGACAACACACAATGGTACGATGATGATATGGATGGATTCGGAGATGAATCCTCCGGCACAGCTCCAGATCAATGTCCAGACGAATACGGTACGGCCTTCAGGGGCACACTGATTGGTTGTCCAGACACCGATGGCGATGGCTACGCTGACGATGAAGATGCCTTCCCACTCCATGAGTCACAACACCTTGATTCCGATGGCGATGGATGGGGTGATAATGAAACATCAGGGGCTCACAAACCCGATCATTGGCCAAACGACCCCACGAGAAATGCAGGAGAAGCGACACTTTCGTGCCTTCCAAGCAAACTCTCTACAGACACAGTCACAGGCGGTAGCATCCAATTCTCCTGTTCTGTTGCAACAGATATGGGTGACGGATTTACGGTACGCATTGATTGGCAGTCATCAACCAACATTCAAGTTGATACAAGTTCCCACATGATGATTTTCACGCCGGATGTTGGCAATACCCAATCAAAGATTTTCACTGGAAAGGCGTTGAGTGTGGGTAATTTCAATCTCGTCGTCACGGTCACAGAGCCAGGTGCTGAGATACCAATGGACACGTACACCATTCGATTGAATGTCTACAACAGTTCGAAATCTTCCGGTAATGACGATACCTTCGAGTGGGAAAATGTCCTCGACATGCCGTTGTTCCAAGCTGGTGCGGCAGCAATCCTTCTCACGTTCTTGTTCGGCATGTTGATCATTCGTGGAAAGAGCAGGCGAATCAAGGATAACGATGAACGAAAGGCTCAGGCTGCTCAAGTTCTGTACAATCGCATGATGGCGGATCGAGATGTCGTTCAGCGTCGAAGGGTCGAATTGGGATACGATGCAGTGCCTCCTCCTCCTGGTCTGAATTGATGAGTTTCGACCGATGCGCTCAAAAAAGGGTGCTTGTTCGGAGAGATTACCACCGTGCGGATATGGTGAAGTGGTTATCATCTGAGGTTTCCAACCTTATGTCGTGGGTTCGACTCCCGCTATCCGCACCTCCACCAACAAAGCATATGAGTGGATGATATCACGGCGAACCATGCAGCCTGCTCGTGTATCGAAAGGTTTGTTCCTCGTCCTGTTGATGATGCTTGCACCATTGTCCGGATGCTTTGGTGAATCAAAGGTTGAACAGCCTCCTGTCGATTCTGTCTTTCAAATCGATTATACGTCTCCAAACGACGTTGTCATGAAGACGGGGGAGTGGCATGAATTTGTTCTCAAAGGAAAAGGTCGAGCGCTTTCCGTTCCGACGGATGTCATGCTGTTTGTCAACGGTTCTGTTTTGCCCAATGGATATGCAACCGTGGAAGGAGATCAACTCATTGGAAAACTCCTGTTGACCCCATATGTCGAAGAAGTCAAGTTGACCATTGTTCATCCGGATGGAACCGGCGAGTCGTTTGAACTGGTTGTTGCAGAAGGCACTCCGATTGTCAACGGACAAGATTGGATGGAAAAAATGGAATTCATTACCAGTGTTTGTGCCGATTCGACAGAATGCGGAGGCTATGTCAATCGATGGATGGGGTCACCAAACCCAGCCTTTGAGCGGGCTGCGTCATTCTTCCAGGGACACTTTGAGGGACTAGGATATGAAACACACATTTTGCGTGTTCTCGATCACGGCAATCCATTGGAACCAGAAAGCCTGAATGTTATCGCTTGGAAAGAAGGCCGTGATGATTCCTGTGTTCAAGGGATGGGTGCGCACATGGACATTGCTCCTCCGGGCGGACCTCCGGGCGGTGGAACGTACGAGGGCGCCTACGATAATACGGCCGGAACGGTCAGTATGATGCTCTTCGCCCGGGCATTTGTGGAAATCGAAGTTCAATGCGATACCTTCCTTGCCCTTTGGTCTTCAGAGGAAGAAGGTCTCCGAGGCTCGAGTGCCTTTGCGAACAACGATTGCGATTATTGCCTTCCAAACGATAAGGAACTACGGTTCTACATCAACATGGACATGATGGGTATTTCTTATCCAGCACTGAAGCCAACTGGAGAGCCCTATCCGTACCACGCATGGTCTGGTCCTGATATCGATCCTGAAGTACAAGACGTTGAGATCACAACCGTCCTCGATCACGTCCATCGAGACATTCTCGGTGCCCCAATGGATTTGCGCATTGATGGAACCTACGGCGCAGGGTGCGACCAACATTGGGATGACCATGAAGACCTCGTGCTTGATGTCCATGAGGATACATTTGGTCGTTCAGACCACGTTACATTCAGAGACCTTGGTGCTCAGACAATCTTCCATCTCGGGGCGTACGATGCTGACTACAGTGCCTACCATTCACCGTCCGATACATTGGACAACATGATCGATGTTGTTGGTGGTGTTGAAGAATTGGAGAAGAGCATGGAATTCGTTATGTGGGCTGCAATGCTTGAGTTCATGATCGCTGATCAAACTCCAGAAATACGCAACGTCAATGCTTGATCACTGAAACGATATTTTTTGAACTCAAAGCAATACTTTTGCTTATGGAAGATGAGGTATTTCAAGAGAAGTCCATCCTCCATCGCTTCGCTGATTCTCCATCGTTTCCTCTTGCCATGATTGCCTTTGGGGCCTTCGTTTCGTTAGCGGAGTCGTTGTTTCTTCTTCTTCAAGGTGAATCCATCGAGAATGCGATTTGGCCACAAGCTGTTCGAACTCTCTCTTGGACATTTATCCTCCGAGAACGTGTCGTTCTCGTTGCACTTTTCTCTGCAGTCTTCCTCGTATGCTGCGTTTACTCCTCGATTCAACATCATCGTGGCCATCGTCTCAAAAAGCCAATTCAAGGGCTATTCTTCGGTATCATCGGAGCCGTATTCGCATCATGGATTATTTTCGTACTGATGGATTATCGGTACATTCGTGGAGCGTTTCTGCTTCTCCCTACGATTTACGGCGTCCTCCTTCTTGGGTCTACATTGGCAGTCCGTGGCCCCCCTGGGCTTCCTGATTCCTCACAGAATTGGAAAGAGAAAATGACCACGATTCTTCATGTTGCAACCGTCTTTCTCGCAGCATGGTTGGTCATGCCAGGCATTCCTGCATTGATTGGAATTGCACCCTCGCCACCACTCGCTCCCACAATGGGTTACGGCGCCGAAGCAGGGCCCTTTGATCGGACAACCGTACGTTATGCTTATCCACTGCCCGAAGAGGTGGTAGCGATTCAAGGGCCGACTGAGGAAGAAATTGAATTCTCCATTTATCTCACGTTACCTCATCTTCCAGAGGATCCGGGAATCGAAGGAGTTCCACTGGCGATTTTGTTCCATGCGTTCAACAATCCGTCTATCGATTCCTATACCGATTGGATCGACCATCTCTCTGCTAAAGGGATGGTTGTTGCTTACATCCAATACCCAACTGATGTTCGACCTGAAGGAGGAGACGATTTCGAACCGACCATTGTCAATGGCACCTCAGATTGGCCTCACCATGTCCCAAGAATGCTCTCAATTGAATCAGCGCTCAATCGTTTAAGCGAAATCATTGCTTCATCACCTCGAGACGCGGACATCGACAACGTTCTCGGAAACCTCACAATCATGCCAGAGCACCTATGGATCGGAGGCCACAGTCTCGGAGGTGCCTATGCTCTCCAGGCACTCGGCATGGTTCAAGAAATGTCTTGGGGGAATGAAACACTGATCGTCGATACGGAAATGGCAGCTGCACGACCTGTACAGGAGGATTGGTTGCCTGAATACAGCAACCTTCCAGAGAATTCGATTGTACACCTTGTTGTCAGTGAAGATGACATGACCGTAGGGCAGTGCAACAGCGTCCACCAACATGCCCTCTTTGAACAGATTGGCAACAATCAGTCCCTTCTCTTGTACATCCCAAGCGACCGATACGGATTTCCACGGTTGGTTGCAACGCATTATCTCCCAGCCAATGAAGCACATGACACGCTAGCAGACTGGGCGTTTTATCGACGAGTTGATGCGCAAGCAGATTGGGTAGTTGCCCACAGTCGAGGCGATCTCAATACTGCAGACTTTGCATACGCTAACCTTGTGAATGCAGGGATGCTGACCAATTTAGGGAAGTGGTCGGATGGTGTCGACGTGCTTCCAATACAAGCCTATACAAATCCGAGCGAAGCAAGTAAGTTTGCAGACTGTTTCTAGATGAGGTGGATCAATGGAACAAGAAAACGATGTCAAGTCCTTCATCAAACTCATCTCCACATCAACAATCATCGCTTCGATGTGCTGCTTACCCAGTGTTGTTCTCGTTCTCTTTGGTCTCGCAAGCGTAAGTAGCGCTGCAGCACTTTCGGACACACTGTATTGGGGCGAAGACGGTTACGAATGGTTTCGACCAACTATGCTTGCCACAGCATCGCTGTCGATTATTGTAGGATTGATTATCTACTTCAGAAATCGAGGAATATGCACCTTTGATGATGTGAAGCGTCAGCGCAGGAAGGTCGTCAATACATCACTGATGATCGTCCTCATCGCCTACCTCTCCTATCTGTTGTTTAACTACGTGATTCTCACAGAAGTCGGCATTTTACTCGGACTCGAATGGGAGTCAAGTCGATTTTGGAACAAGTGATCATGCATTCTTCCGAACGGTTGAACATCCTACAGACCAAGACGTTCCAGAGTTCATCGCTTCTCGCGTTGCATCCAATACATCATCTTCTGGAGACCGGATAGGTTCGGTTTCTACACCCCAAGCAAGTGTGATATGAAAGCGTTCATTGGATAAATTTGTCAATTGAAAAATTGAATTTTCAATTGAAATTTCATTTTTACCTTTTCCCCGTGGAAGGACGATGTTTCGAGGGTTCAGGTGCATCCCTTTTCGAGCGGCTTTTTGTATGGCTTCTTTTGAAGTCCAAGCTAAGAGTGCATCCAATGTTCCTTCCCTTAGATGCTGGAGTTCCTCTCCTTTTGCCATCATGTCGTAGACTGAGGGAGCAGGTGGTCGAGCAAATGGTTCAGCATCAACTCCAACCGTCCACCCTGATTCAATCAGAGCAACAACGGCAAGACCTTCACTATGCGAGATCGATATGCTCGGGAGTTGTGGTTGAACCCACAAACCTTGGATGGCTTGCAAATAGGGAGCACGCTCATTGGTTCGTGCGATGGAAAGTTGTGAACAGTCCAAATCACCCCATTCGTTAAGCGATGCCTCTAGTAGCCAACGTGCAGAGAGATGTTCATTAATCCTCTTTGTTGTTTTGAACGTCTTAAGCTCATCCCAATCGATGAACTGGAGTCCAGCCGGATCACGTTCAAAGACGGGGCATGTTGCAAGAAGGCAGCGTGGACCCTCGTTGAGGTCAAGCCAACGAAACGTCGCTTGCAAGGAATCACCATCATCGTTCAAGCGTAAATTTCTGGTCGTCAGGAACTGGAGCCATCGCCTTCAAGCGCAGACCTTTCAGAGCAAGGATTGGTGCATCATCTGAACCAACTACGAGGACATCATGAACGGTAACGCCCGCATCTTCTGCTGCAATTCGGATCGAGCGAAGTCGAAGTTGCTCATCTTTCTCTGGAACACGGAGCATGGTCGACCATTCAATACCTACTGGCAAACTACTGAACCCTTCTGACTCCATTGCGACCAATCCGGCATTTTGGAAACCAGCCTCAATCAACATTGGTAATGCTTCGAGCAGGACGTCTTCTCCATCACGTTCGTGTGCAAATTGATCTGTTGCAGGCAATTGATGACGCATCAGTGCGATGCCATCAACGCCTGGTTGAGATGCATCGCCAACGCCTCGCAGGACGCCCCCATGAGACTGGAAGCGTGGGCCGTGGAAATAACGTAGATAGATGAAAGATGCATGATGTTCGAGACGACCTGTTGGAGGTGTTCCTATCGAAGGAAGTTCTGCAATTTCAGATTGCAAGAATGTACTCAAGTCATCGGATTTCTGAACAAGTCGAACCAAGGCTTCATGATGTTCACGCTCACCAAAGACAACCCCTTCAGAATTGGTCAAATCTGACACAAGGCGACATTTGACCCAAGTCAAATCAGCATTTGTACGTTCAATCTTCGCTTCAACACGGACTCGCATCGTACCTTTCATCACCTTCACTGGCAATCCGAACTTGACGTCTTCAAATCCTGCAAGGCAGGATTCAGGACAGAGCAGCAAGGCGTTCTCAGCAAACATTTCCATGGCCATAACACCTGGATGGTATGGAACTCCATCGATCGCATGATCGCTTAGGAAGGGATGATCTGCAACTGAAAGCGTACTCTGTGTCATCACCGTTTGACCTTCTTCTAAGGCCAAGACCTTGTCAATGAATGGGAAGCGTGAGGGGTCTGCCATAATGGCCGCCATTTCTCCCGGGAGCATGAGTGGTGCTTCTCGGAATGAGTCAAAACGATCCATGAGGCCGAGTGAACCGCAAGCGATCACTCGACGCTTTCCACCCTTGAGGGCTTCATCTACGAAGATTTGAACGCCGACTTCGACGGGTAACGTTTCGATACCTGCTGCTTCGAACACGGCTTCGATGCTTCCGCGAGTGGCCATACCTACATCTCGCCAGCCAGTCCAACCAATGGCAACTGCCCGGCAGTCACCCTTGGCTGTGAGGCGTGCCATTTCAGCATCAAGAATTGAATTTGCAGCCGCATAATCCGTCTGACCACCATTTCCAAATCGTCCTGCAACCGACGTGAACACAGAAGCAAAGCGTAGTTGGCCTTTGGAAGCCTCAACAGCTTGCATCAATGCGCTCCAACCGTCGATTTTGACACGAACAACCTTGTCGAACGTTTCCCATGCCTTATCACCAACGAGTTTGGAATCTTCTAATCCTGCTCCATGGACAACTCCAGTAATTGGATTGGAAAGCGAAGATCCTAGTGTTGCCAAGGCTTCAGCATCGGTTACATCGATGGAATGGTAGAAGGCACGATTTCCTGTGGATTCAATTTGAGAGAGCGTTTGGTAAACATCTCTGCTTCGAGTGAACCTTTGCCATGCTTTGTTCCATTCAACCATCGTCACTTTTCCTGTTGCTGATGCTTCTGTCAAACGTTCACGTAGTGCCATTTTCTCTTTCATGAGATCTTCTTCGCTCCAATCCAACCAATCAGATGTTTGTTCGATGAGAACGGAACGGCCGAGCAGATGGAACGTTGCTTCAGCACCTTGGCTTGCTTCAGCGACGCCAACAATACACGCTGCAGTTACCCCTGAACCGCCACCAGAAACAAGCCAGACGTCGTCTGATTTTAGTGGGTCAAGATCGCCAACAACATCCTCAGCAAAGGCGGCTAGAAGCCATCGACGGCCATCTCGATCCAATCCAATCTCAACTTCACCTGCACGTTCAAACAATTCTGTTTCAATTTGTTCAGCGGCTGAAGCAGCATCAAAAATCAGTTCAGGGTGAACATCGAGGGCGCGTGTTCGTAGATTCGGACGTTCAAACGCATAGGACTTGGTAACTCCAGAGGCAGCACACTGAATGGAATTGAATCGTTCACCGATGTTTCCATGTCGTCCATCCATTGCGGTAACGCTTGCAACGAGACCTTGACTCAGTCCAGCAAGATGTGCGTCCATTCCTTTGAGAAGACCGAACCAACCATGTGCTGCTAACGAAATCTGGGACGATGGCAATGTGTCTTCTGACCAACTTGCTGATGCCAGCTTCATTGGTGCAAGGTGAAGCAAACCAACCACATTCATCGTCGAGAGCGAGGTTGTAATCGATTCAACATGTTCTGGATTTGCTGGATCACCACGATGTACTGTGCGACCCTGCTCGGATTGAATGGATACATCTCGAATACCGACCTCAAATCCAATACGAACTGTAGACAGGCCACGTGCTTCAAGTCGTGAGCAGAGTTGTTCGGCAATACCCCATCCATCATCCGTGATGACAACTGTTCCATCGAGTGAAAGTGAAGATGCTACGGATTCAGCTTCCTCGACTTCAATCTGCCATCGACGGCATCCTTCATGTTCCATCGTAGGCACTGCATCGATTGGCTGAGTCTGTACAGCAGATTCGACCACTGGTGTTGGGTCGGGAGTTGAACCCCCTTTCATCTTCACAATGTAGGCAACAAAGTGATTCAACGTTGGATGATCGGAAAGCAAGAAGTCCTCATCGACTGGGAGTGAGAAGATTTCTCGGACGTCAACCATAATCTCGGCTTGCTTCACGGTATCAATACCCAACTCACCCTCCAGATCTTGATCCATTTCGATGAAATCTGCAGGATAGCCTGTGTGTTTGACAACGACTTCGATGAGTGATGATTCAATTCCCGCATCGCTTGGCATAGGCGTACTTGGTACGTCAATAGGAGCAGGCGTTGGTGCAGGCATCGCTTCAACGGGTGCGACCGCAGGCGTGCTTACAGCTACCTCGCCACCTTTCATTCGAACGATGTAACCGATCATGTGCGAGAGCGTTGGATGTTCAGAAAGCAAGAAGTCTTCATCGACTGGGAGATTGAACAATTCACGGATATCAACCATGATTTCAGCCTGTTTGACCGTGTCGATACCCAACTCACCCTCCAAATCTTGGTCAAGTTCGATGAAATCAGCAGGGTAGCCAGTATGCTTGACCACGACGTCAATGACCTGTTGTGTCATAGCCTCATCCGAAACTGGAGTTGAGACAGATGGAGCAGGAGATTCGGGTGCTTGGACGACTGGTGCAGGAGCGGGCGCAGGTGGCTCCGCTAGGACAACAACAGGCGCAGGCGTTGGAACCTCTCCTCCCTGCATTCGTTGTATGTAGCCAATCATGTGATTCAACGTAGGATGCTCTGCGAGAACGAAGGTTTCGTCCACAGGGAGGTTGAAATGTTGGCGAATATCGACCATGATCTCTGCTTGTTTCACCGTGTCAATCCCGAGTTCTCCTTCAAGATCTTGATCGAGTTCGACAAAGTCTGCTGGGTAGCCCGTATGTTTGACAACCACATCGATGACGGTCTGAACCATATCTCCGCTTGCTGGCACCTCTGCTACCATAGGAGCAGGAGCGCTCTCGATCTTCTGGGGTTCGGGTTCAGGGATTGGTGGTTGAATTGGTGGTTCTACGACCGCTGCAACGTCTGATGGAAGGCCTTCGAATGGTGCTGTTATGTCGTAAACTTCACCTTGGATTCCTCCATGGAGATTGTTGTCCCCATCAACATAGGCTACGAGTTTGTTGTCGAGAAGTCGGAGTTGAATATCGTCCGTTCCTGCAAGGCCTCGACACCATGCCAACAATCGCTTCCCATCGATTCGCTCACCTTGAATTGGCCACGCTCGAACAAAGGAGAGCCCAATCTGTGAACCAAATCCTGCTGCAAATCTCAGACCATACTCGAGATTTGGATAATCTCCTCCCTTTGATAGATGTAGATTACCCAGCTCCTCATCCACAACTTTGTGATTGGCAATTGGAGGTATGCGTTTCGTCAAGAGGCCATAGAACATGCTTGCATCTTCGATTCCAACGCCCATTGGGTGTCCAGTGAACCCCTTGGTATTGGCGATAACTAAGGAATCTGTGCTCTCTCCAAATGTCTGCCGCAGGGCTTTGACTTCACTTTGAGCACTTCCTCCACGGGCTGGCGTATATGTTTCATGCGAGTAGAAAACTGTGTTCTTTGCAATTGCATGGCGATCCAAGCCCCACTTGTTTTCCATATCTCCGACAAATTCATCCACGGTTTTTGCAACGTGTTCGACATCGAGTCGAGTTCCATGATAGGCAGAATTAGCGGTTGTTGCACCGAGTAATTCTGCAATTGGTTGGACACCACGTTCATCTGCCGAACTCTTACGCTCAACGACGTACGATGCAGCCCCCATTCCGAGAACGAGTCCGTTTCGTCGCTTGTCGAAGGGAAGTGCCGCCTCTTCGATGACATTGCTGGTTGAAGCCGCACCAGTGGATGCAAATCCGCTTCCAATCCATTCCCACATGTCATCTCCGGTTACATCATCAGCCGAGAGAATGACGACTCGGTCGACTCGATCAGCAGCGAGCCAATCCTCAGCGATTTGGAAAGCGCCTGTTGCTGAAGCGCATGCGAGATTAATGGTCGTAGTTGGACCACGAATGCCGGTGAATTGAGCAAATTGGGAGTGACCCATGGTGAGCACTTGGAACAAGTAGCGTCGATCGAACTTGCCTTCTCCATCATCACCATCCGTCTTTGCATGCTTCATTGCCATCTGCACACCAGGGAAGCACGAAGCGAAGACAATCCCCGTTCGGTCACGATGGATATTCGGAACCTGCCAATTTCGAATAAGTCGTAATCCTCCCTTGCCTACTTGTTCTTCGGGGGTCAATGGAATACCAGCATCTCGAAGGGCAAGAAGTCCCGATGCCATAGCGAGTTGTGTTGTGATGTCCCAAGCCATGACCATCTTTGGATCGATACCAAATTCTTCAGAGAGATCAAACGCTCCTTTGATACCAGCAAGTTGTGGAATGTCGTCGAAGGTTGTCGCTTGCTCGATGTTGACTGAACCGTCTCGACCTTTGATCAGGCGCTTGATGTTCTTGTCGAGGAGGCGTTGTTTGTACGCATCAGTAACCTCTTCAATACAGGTTTCACCACGTACAAGGCGTTCGAAAACATCCTCATCGAAGACCTTCTCTCCACCAGGAAGGCCGAGACTAATACCAGTCACGACGTACGGATCTGCTCGTCGTTGCATCATGGGATCATGTGTTGCTTGTGCATGAACAACTGTGGCCGAAGTAGTGGTTTTTGCCAGATGAACTCGTGGCGTCCAACCGGATGGCGGTTGGCGCACCCATCGTTCAATATCGGCTGCCGTTGTTGAAGATTGAACGTCAACTTCTGCATCGGTTTGCGCTTCTGCTCGTATGGTAGAAATGATGGTCTGAATGGACTGGTCGGATAATCCGAGGCCGAATCGTAGATTCACCATGCCTTGACAGAACATTGCAGGGTAACCGCAATGCTGAGCAATGCGATCGCCAACATAGTCTGCAACAGTTGCCTCTTTTTGAACAGTTATGGAAATGTTCTGTGAAGAAGATGGAGCAGTGACTGGTGATGGGCTCGCACCTCCCTTGTTCGGGAGAGGTCGAGCTCGTACTCGTAGCTCTTCTTCATCGGAGCGCTTTGGAAGTGCAACTTCTTGATGGGCTTCAATTGGTCCTGCGCGGAAACCTTCACTGAAGATGCCTGATGTGCCTTCGATGGATTTCGGAGGCCGGCCTGCAAGAGCAAGGGCGCCAATAGCAGTAAGGAATGAAGCAATACCTCCCTGTTTTGGATGGTTGGTCATTACTGCAAGGTGAGGATGGTGCTCGAGAATTTGTGATGCAAACATCGTCAACGCTCGTTTTGGTCCAACTTCGACAAAGATTCTGGCACCTGCTTCATACATGGTCTCAATTTGTGAGGTCCACTCAACAGACGATGCCATTTGGGGAGCGAGTTTGGAGAGGATTCCTTCTTTTGCATCCGGACCATCGTCTGGATAGAAGGTTCCATCGATATTGGCAGTAATCGGAATCTTTGGCCAATTGATCTCAAGGGATGAAAGGAATCGATGCAGTGGTTCGTTTGCTGGTGCAACAATACTGGAGTGGAACGCATGACTGGTTGCGAGTGGGACGCAATTGAATCCCTTAGCCTCAAAGGCTTTCATCACATTTTGAACTGCTTCTGTTGCTCCTGCAATGACGGTCATCTTTGGTGAATTCTTGTTGGCTGCGATGACGTAGCCATCTGCAGCGTCGAGTATTCGCTCCACATCTTCGTAAGGAGCAGTCACACTCGCCATCAATCCCTTGTCATCAATTTCAACCGAACCCATCTCGGTTCCACGTGCGGCTGCTGCTCGAAGTGCACCGTCCATGTTGAGGATACCAGAGGCCATCAGCGCTGCATATTCGCCAAGAGAGTGCCCTGCAACCATATCCGGTACGTGCCCATAGGCATTGAGGGCATGCTCAATAGCAAGGTCTGCTGTTAACATTGCAGGTTGTGTGTATTCTGTTTGTTTGAGCTTGTGCTCCGCTGCTTTTCGTTCCTCTTCGCTCAAACCACTACGTAATACGAACGATGAGAGCGTTTCGCCATCGAGAACTTCGACCATGGTTGTATCAGAAGCCTCCCAGACCTCTTGTACAGGGGAATATCGTTGATGGAGGTCGTGTGTCATCCCGACGTATTGCGAACCCTGACCTGGATACATGTGGGCAATCTTCACGCCCTCTGGCATGGATGGCTCATCGCTAATCAAAACCCCTTGCGCTTGCAAAAAGCCCCATTTTCCATTGTCATCTATGGATAATATCGCCAGTGCCTTTCGTTTCTCAAATTCTGCCCATGAGGTCGCAATCAGTGCCAATCGGCATGGATGGCTTGGGTCAAAGGAAGCGCTTGCAGACTGGAGTGCCATGGAGAGGCGGAGGCCACGTGGATCCTCATCGAACAATGTGCCACTGAATGAGGTCGTTTCCAATGCTTTCGCTAGTGCATCAATGGAGTCACCGGATAGAAGCAAGATACCTCCTTCAATGGCTTTCAATTGCTCGTGCGTCATCGTCGCCGTTGCCGTAGGGTCGAGAATTGAAGGTGCTGAAGTGGGGGAGGATTTCGAATACGCATTCCAACGTTGCTGCCAATCTTCTGCCATTGTACGATGGTACGTTGGATTGTATCCTTCCAAAGCAATGTGGAAGTTCGTTCCACCGAATCCAAATGCGGAAACGCCTGCTCGACGAGGATGCGATTCTGGCTCAGGCCATTCCAGTGGTGATGTTGGAACAAAGAAAGGAATGTTTTCCCAATCGACAGTTGGATTCGGGGTTTCAAATCCAGCCGAAGGAGGAATGGTTCGATGATGGAGCGCCATCACTGATTTGATGATTCCAGCAATTCCAGCGGCTGCCTTCAAGTGCCCAATTTGAGATTTTATTGAGCCAACTGCGACGTTGTCTCCTGAAGCAACATCCGTCCAAAGCCGAGTCAAGGTCGAAAGTTCCGTTGCATCGCCAACCTTGGTTGAGGTACCATGTGCTTCGACCAATTCGACCGAGGATGCCGGGTACCCTGCCTGATTGTAGGCTCGAGCAATCGCTTGGATTTGTCCTCGTTGACTTGGAGCAGTGATACCTTTTCCACGGCCATCGCTTGAACCACCAATACCTCGAATGACGGCATGAATTGTGTCATCATCAGCGATGGCATCACTAAGACGCTTGAGAACCATGACACCAGCGCCTTCACCCATGACAAACCCATTCGCTCGAGCGTCAAATGGTGTCGAGTGTGTCGGTGAAAGAGCTCCAATTGCACTAAACTTGGCAAAGGTTGCTGGATCCATCGTTCGATCCGTCGCCCCTGCGAGCATGACATCGGCTTGACGTGTCTGTAGGAGTCGGCATGCATCCATGACGGCCGCCATCGATGAGGCGCATGCAGCATCCATTGCATGATTGGGTCCTTGCAAATCCAAGAGATTCGCTACACGTCCAGAAACAACGTTGGCCAATTCTCCCGGCATGGTATCCTCGTCGACCTTTGGAGCGTTTTGATTGACTGCATCCATGAAGGCATCTTTCGAAGATGCTGGCATGCCATGCTCTTTAGCGACTTCAGCTGTATGATTTGACCAAACGCGAATGTTTGACATGTTTCGATTTTCTCCACCAAGAGCGTTTGCAAACACGACACCTGCACGCTCTCGAGGAAATTCTTTCTCGCCCTCACCATAACCAGCCTGTTCGATGGCTTGAGCAGATACTGATACTGCCCAAAGTTGGCACGGATCGATTTGAGGAATCGTTCCAGGGGGTTGTCTCCAACGACGCCAATCGAATTCGTAATCCTCAACGAAGGCACCAATCTTGGCGTACGTATAGCCATGTGCAATATCGCCAGGCTTTCCTTCAGTCCAAAAATGGTCAATCGGACCTGGCCAGCGTCCTTCTCGGATTTCTTTGATACTCACATGTGAGTCGATGATGTTCTGCCAGAACGCCGTCAAATCCTTGGCATCTGGCATCATGGCTGCAACACCAATGACAGCAATTGGTTCAAATGGACCCTGTTCAAGTCCTTCGCAAGGCTTTCCGTCATCGGTCGTAATCGTCATCGTTCCACCTCATACGTCCATAATGCTCTGCGGCACCATGGTGATTGAATAGCCAGCATCGACATGGATGCATTGTCCTGTGACACCTGCTGAAAGAGGGCTTGCAAGCCAAAGTGTTGTACCTGCTACATCGTTTTGATTGACATTCCGACGCAAAGGAGCATTGGCCTCAACGTGATCCAAAATTCGATCAAATCCTGGGATACCCGATGCTGCAATGGTTCGAATCGGGCCTGATGAGATGCTGTTCACTCGATGGCCATGTGGTCCTAAATGGCAAGCAAGTTCACGTGTCCAGCATTCAAGCGCAGCTTTCGCCATAGACATGATGCCGTAGGACGGTACGAATCGAGTCGAAGCGGCATATGTGAGCGTAATTGTCGAAGAACCTTGGCTCAAATGAGGCATTGCAAACTTGAGACATCGTTGCAATGAATTAGCGGAGATGGTCATCGCCGTATTGATATCTGCATCTTCAACGAAGAGAATTGGTCGATCGAAACAACTTCGTGGTGCAAAACCAATAGCATGAACCAAAACGTCAATTTTTCGTCCAGGATGTTCCTTTGCGAATTCATCAAAGAATTCCCTCGTCGTATCATCTTGTGCAACATCCAGAGGGTAAAATCCCTTGATGGCTGGAAGTTTATCCTTCAATTGGAAAACACGTGACATGAAACGCTTTTGATAGCCAAGGAAGAGGTCTGCACCAGCCTCAGCGAGTTGTTGACAAATGGCCCATGCAATCGAATCTTCGCTTGCAACTCCAAAAACGACAGCGGTTTTTCCCTTGAGACCTAGCATCCGCACCCCTCATTTAGCAGGTGTTACCGGGCACACCACGTCTTTGAGTATTCCCCTTATTTTCATGCAAAAGAACGGCTTCCAAGAGGTTTCAAAACCAGCGGACGGCGTTACAAATCATCAAGCATTGAATCGAGATCGTCAGAAAGGAACTCATCGTCTTCAAAATCCAAGTCGAAATCGAGTTCATCTTCATCTTCGATTTCGATTGGTGTTTCGACTGCAGCCTCGGTTTCAATCTTCTTTTTGGAGGAGCGATTCGAGACTCGTCCAATAATGACCAGAAGGAAGATGACGAACAAGACGCCTCCGCCAATTGCCCCGTAGAGTGCAAGGTCGTCGGTGCTTACTTCGGAGAGTCCAGCACCCAAACTTCCTGCTTCTGCTTCGGCTGCAACGATGATATCAAAGTCCACGATATCTTTCGAATCATCGAGTGTGCTGCTCGCCTCGATGACAATGGTGTTCCGAATTTCTGATTCTGCATCGCTTGGTGCGCGAATGATAAATTCAAGTTGTTCGGAAACGCCACCTGATTGAACATCTCTTGCGGCGAGGAAATCACCGCTTTGCAGGACAAAGCCAAGTTGTTCGAGTTCATTGGCATTGGTGATTCGAATTTCGATGGTATCGTCTGCATTTCCATCGTTATCGACTTGGAACGTGATGGAAATCTCTTCACTTGTTTGCATGTTTCGAGAGGATGTATCCGGAATGTCAAGTGTAACAAGTCCGTATTCCTTGATGGTCACATCGCCTGAATGGTTGGAAACTTGAGACAGTGGTGTGCCTTCAACGGGGATTGGCCCCCAAGCAGTGACGGTCGCTGTAATGGTGAATTCGTACTCAATCGATGCATCTGTTCGTTCATCGCAAGAGAACGTTACCGTGAAATCAGCTGATTCACCAGCATCCAACGTGAATGAATCTTCTGAAACAGCCATGTTCACATACACGCCATCCCACTCTTCAGTGATGTCGATATTCTCGGCGAGAATGGTTCCATCGTTTGTGACAGTACATTCAACGATCTCATCTTGATACGAGCCTGGTTTAACGTTCAACTCCGGGTCATCACCGCATTCAAGTGAGATGCTCCCCACCACACCTTGAGCCGAAGTTGACATCGGAAAAACGGTGAGGAGAAGAAATACTACGAGCAAGGTAGCCATCGCTCTTTCCTTGCCTGCCATGAACGTTCGATGTGGAAGAGTTTCATGAATGTGATGGATGAATTTTCAACAAGTGATAGCATTATTCAGCATCACCATACAAGGCATTTGGGACATCAACATGACATTTCCACAGTATCTCTTCGTCCATACCCGCTTCAATCAATTGTTGTGTTCTCTTTGGCACCGTTTTCGGGCCAAGAACGGCACCAGGGCGTCGAGGATCATCCATGTAATCGGTCTCAAGCATAAACCCGGTCTGATTCATTTCATAACTTGCGAGAAGTTGTTCAAGTGCTCCTTTTCCGACAAGAACACTCGAGGTTAGTCCCCGAGTAATCGATTCATCGATTTGAGGAGGTGAGTAATGCCGGATGAGTCGGTGCGTTGGAAGGTTCGCTCTCGCAGCCATTTCTGAAAGATCTCGATAGGTCGATTCCAACTCGCCTTCGACGTGAAGTTGGAGAGGGATTCCTTCTCGTGCTGCTAGCACCATGGTTTCCTCAAGCAGTTGGTTGGAAAGATTCCAAACCTCATCAGACACGTCCCAATGCGGTCGACCAACTTCACCAATAGCGTGTGCCTGACCCTCTTGAACAAACTCGAGTGCAGCATCAATGCTGTCTCGATAGTTTTCGCAAGCCCGTTCGATTCCTTTCTCACCGTCTTGTTCCATCCAATTGATGAATTGATGAGCAAAGGCTGCTGGATGGGGTCCAAGAACGACGCGAACATGGAGATCATGCTCCTTTCGAACTTCATCGGCCATGGCAATGGTATCAGCATACGTTTCTCGATGCTCGTTCAGTGAGGTGGGAGGCGATGAAAAATCAGGACAGTGTACCAAGACAAGGTGCGTTCCGCCAACGTTCTTGAAATCTCGAGCTGCTTCCAAGAATCGACCCTTTCTGTTCAGGTGAAAATGGTTGTCGAGAATCGGTCCTTTCCAAGGCCGTAAAGCATCAACCATGCTGATTCCTCAGAAGTTTGCGATTCCTAAATCCTTGAACTTGGATTGCCAATAGACGGCAGCCATTGCAACCATCTTCGGATGTCGACCTTCTGTGACCACACATCGTCCATTCCCCCAAATATGGAGAACTAAATCGTGTCGCTCATCCTTGATGATTCCACAATCAAGACGATCATCATAATGCCCTTCTCCTGCACCAAGTTGTCCAGTAATGGATTGCACCTTGATCGGTGTATTGAAGAAGAACGAAGCAATGATCGGACCTAATTCAGTCTTCAGCCCAGTATCGTCTTTACCGAGGCGAAGGAGAAGTTCCTTCGCTGCATCTCGGGCAGCTTCAACTCGGTGCGTTCCGTGCACTGTAATGCGTCCTTCTGGATCGATGACGAGCGTTGCTCGAGGTCTTCGTAGGGCTTTGATAACCATCTTTCCGACACGTTGACCTTCAAGGTGTTCGACTACAGCCTCACCATCGATGGGTTCAGGGGCGACGAAACGGACGAGTTGATTCTCAACAGTCACGTCGATGTTGGCGCTCATTCTTCCTCCCCCTGTTGCTCCGATGGCCCTGTTGATGAAATAATCTCCTCTGGTTGTGGATTCGAATTGAGCATCGCAAAAATCGCAGGGCGCCATGTTTGGAGCATTGGAAGGAGAATCGTAGCATCAGATCCATGTTTAGCTCTCTCTGCTGCAAGCGCCCCTCGCAGTCGTTGAGCAAAACGTTCGTCCCGAGCTTTTGAAAGCGTCGGATTGATTCGAGATTCTGTCAAATCCCACCATGCGGCCGTAATGACTGAAGCGGCTGCCATATCCTTTGGAACGTTTTTTGGCGGCGGAACCGCATGAAAAATCCGTACTTTAACGGCCTTTTTCCATTTCTTTCCAATGCGAACCATCGAAAGCAGTTTCCTCCAATGAGTGGAAACTTTTGCTTCCTGTGTTCGTTGCTCTTCCCATGCTTCATCGTCAAGTGTGGGTTCGATGCAATACACTGGCCGATCGTGGCGAAGCGCAAGACGGTGCAAACGTCGAGGTTCGGGGTCGGGGAATCGTCCTGTTTGAATTTCATCGAGTTGCGTCAAATCTTCAATCATTGCAGAATCAAGGCCGCCTCCCAAAATGGCTGAGGCGAGATTGATACCTGGCGATTCCTTTTCCGACTCCTCTTCAAGTTGCCATACATCCTCTATCTCTGGACCTTCAAGCAAAGCAAGTGCGTGCCATTCGATCCGAGGCCTGAGCGCTTGTGGATAAACAGTTGTAGGGAGAACGCCATGAAGGACGATTCGACCCCCATCTGGGTCGTCCCAGACAATGTCTTCCCAAGACAATTCCACACTCAAGTGGTCACGTCCATCACTGGTTGTTCAACCAGTCTTGCAGGGAGTTGATGTCCCACCCTTGGTCAAAGTAGCCTTGGATTTCATCTTGGCTCCATTGTGGGAACTTCTGCATGGCTTCAGCCATCTCCGGACTAACATCCGCAGGCGGTGTCGCAGCTGGTTGTTCGTATTGTCCCGGAAGAGAGGCATATGCCTTGGTGTCTTCCTCATCCTCGTAGAGATAGTCACCCATGTTGTTGTTTCCACGTCGCATGACGACAAGTCCGACAATACCCATCACAAGAATGAGGCCGATGAGAATGACGATAATCAACATCAGCATTCCAGAGTCGTCGCTATCGCTTGCAATCTTAACGTTGAAACTGTCACCACTGCTTGAACCATTGTACAGCAACTCACCAGTAACATCATCAAAGACGAGATAATACATCCCAGTTGTTGGATTAACAAAGGATTCCAAGGTTACCTCGACATCAACTTCTCCGTCGATTGCGATGAGACTTGATGTAACCGTCTTCTCAGTCACCGGAATCCCACCGTCAACAACGGACTGGATTCGGAGTGTGACTTCTCCAGCCTTCGAACCTGTGTTGACCACTTCGATTGTGAGCGTCATCGAGTCGCCAACTTCAGGTGAACGTGGTAGTAGATCAATTTCCTTAACGGAATAACTTGCTTCTTCGTAGATGAAGTTGTACAACGAATTGTATCGAGCTTCACCAGAATAGATTGGGGCAATCGAACCATCGTCCGTTGGACCGCCGCCCAAAACTGGAGCACCTGCTGAATCAGTACCAACAACCCAGAAGACGACTTCGATGTTGTTGATTTGCTCTTGCGTTGGCAATTCCTGGTCGATGGATGGCCACAAGTCAACACAATTTGCAGTTGCAGCATATCCGCCAGCAACTGGCGTCAATGAAAGGGGCGCAGTCAGTGGATCAATTCCATGGATTTGTCCGTAGAACGGCCATGTTACATCGTTCGTAGGATCGACATAGAATTTCCATGCAACAGAAACATCACCTTGGAACAAGGCCTCTTTCTCTTCGATTTGAACCGAGATGTCAATGCAACGGAAGTTCGAAGTTGAGACATCTTCTTCGAGAACCGTACCTGCCTCATCTCGTGCTGTCCAAGTATTGGACTTGACGGACGGAGCGTTTGCATCTACCTTGACAACGAATTCACCGCATCCAAAGGAGGTCGATGTTGCACAGAAGGCCTCTGTCAAATCGAGAGCCCCTTCTGGAAGGTTGACGAGTTTGAATTGATAGGTGTATTCGTTTGTGAAAGGTGGTGCAGTAACATTGATGTTGAATGCACCGCCCTTGAACGTGTGGTAGGTTGGCTCTCCGTCCAACTTGGTACCATCTGCACCTCCAGCGCCATAAGCCAAGTATTGAACTCCGCCACTACTGCTTGCGTCGGCTGCAAGTCGTGTAACTTCGAGAGTAAGTTCCATCTCAGGAAGGATGTAGACACTGTCGAGAATTCCGTCGATGTAAGCGAATTGACCCTCGAACGCAATCGTATCACCAGGATAGACGTAGCCTTCACGAACATCCGATGTAAACGGTTCACTGATGTCACTAAAGTACGGTGTGATCATCAAATCGTTGACAGGATCGGTTCGCACATCAAGTCGAATTCCGTCCGAGTAATACCATTGCGTGATTTCAGTGGTTGAACCGACAATCTTGCGCTTGTCGTTTCCATCAAGGTCAGCGATTGATATTACAGGTGATGCAAGACTTTGCAGTCCAACAATACCCCAATTGATGCGAATTGGAAGGTCAAGGTAGAACTCGTCCGTAAATGGATTGACAAGGTAATCACCGTCCATTCGTAGCAATCGCGGACCATCCGAGTCTTCACCCTCTGGGACAATGGTGATGTGTGGACTGTCCGTCCATGCGGTCTCGTTTCGTGGGAAGTAATAGAGCGTGAGATCATCACGGTCATTGGTCAATTCAATCTGCATGTAGTCAATGTCTCTCCAACCGTTTCGGTCTTCAGCCTCAACGATGAGGTGATACTCGTTACCAGCATACATGGTCTGGTTCCAGTCACCCTCGTAGGATGGATGGTTCGAGTTGAGCAATGGTCGTCCAGCCGAATTTTCGATGTTAAACTTGAGAATTTCTGGTGAACGGGAAGGCATCGATGCATAGGTAACTTCGTCGTTGAAGATTCCAAATGAACCACCATCAATGGCGTTTCCAGCAAGGTCAAAGCCTTCGAGATACATGCTAACTCGTCCTACAGGGTCTTTCTCTTGGTTCGCCAAATCGTTGTAATTGCCTGTATAGTTCGCTGTTGGATACGCCCCATCACCGGTCAAGGTGACTACAGCATACTCGCTCTCATCTGCAACTCCATCGCTGTTTGCGTCGTGTTGGTACTCAACCCAGTAGTAAAGGTCAATCGTCGCTGGAAGGTCTTGGAAGTCGGTTACGCCGATCTTGATGTACTGGTTGTTGGATGGGATGACCCATGTATCATCAACAAGACTTCGCCAGTTCGATTCATAATTCGGATCGACTTGTCCGTTGAGTACCTTGACCGAAACAAGTTCAGGAGCGAACTGATCGATGGTGAGGTTGAATGGAATCGCACAGTCATCATCGGGTCGGTAAACAGTAGTAGGACAGACAGTGTCGCCACCTTCGTAGCCTGTCATACGGAATCGGTAGAAGTGTTCACCAGCAGTGGTTGGACCTAAATCCATCGTGTAATCGAAATCGCCGCCGATGGTACCAGTTTGGTTGTAAATTTCAGTCCATTCAAAGACAGGTTCTTCCCCTGAGCTGTTGATGCTTCGCTCTTCAACCACCGTGTAGTAACTCAATGGATCAGGTGCAACGTTGAGCGCTTCGAGTCGAACGCTTCCAGTCATTCGGACGTAACGGTTTGAATTTCCTTCATCGAGATCTTGTGAAACGCCCTCTTCGTTAAGGACTGTGAATGATGTAACTCCAGCATCGTTCTCAACGGCGTTTCCTCCAACAGGTGCCAAGACAATCGCATCTGGGAGTCCATTGACGCCGTTTGCAGCGGTTTGACCAGCGTAGATTCGAACCACTTGCGTGTCTTCCCAAACGTTGTTGACAGTGAATCGCCAGGTGATTTCTTTGCCTTCGGAGACATCTGCTGCAGATGATGCTTGCAACGTGATGTAACTGTTTGAATTCTCGACTTCAGTAAATCCGTTCAAATCAGAGTACGAGAGTTCAATGTGTCCCGTTGTTGATTCAAAGATGAGCGATGCTTCTTGGAACGAGGATCCTGTGAGCGAGGAGACCGTGTGCGTGCTCACGATTTCATAGATGTCGCCGTTCGGATAGAGGCCAACTGGGCTTCCAACCAACGATGCTGTCGAAGTGTAACCTGGTGAGGTCACAACGGATAGACTCGAGAATGTGACACCACCACCGCTCATTGCGTGTACGGCAATTGGAACGGTTGCGTAGCCAACGGTGGATGTTGAGAGCGCAACACCTTGTGCAAGTTCCTTGGAAAAGTCATTCGCTGTCGAGAGATAATGGGTCACATCATAAACAACATCAAGTCCCACTAAATCGATGGTTGCTCCACTGCTTGCATTGAGACTTTCAATGCTAAATCGGAACTTCTTCCACCCATTTCCATTCGCATCAATGTGTGCTGTTGGCGTGAGACTGCTTTGCATGAGTGTGTTGATCGCTGATGTGAGGTTCATTTCTTCCGGATACATCTCTGACGCACCTCGAGAAAGGTTGCCAATGTCGCCGAGGTCGACCTCTTCCAAGCCAGACATCAGTTTCCAACTGAATCCTTCGTTGATGTCCGTGGTGGAGAGAATCTGATTGTTCTCAAACGATACCTCTGCAGCAAGAATCGTTGCCCCTGCAGGAAGCATGAATTCGCCACCATCAACCGTGCCGGACAAACCAAGAGTCAACGTTCGGCTGTCTGCACCAAAGTGAACGTTGTTCGCATCCTTTGAACTAATGAACTTCGTCTGACGTCCAAACATGTCGAATGCTGGCTCAGTGAAGGCATATTCAACATCTCCATCGTCAGCCACATCAATTTGAATCTGCTCGGCGTGATGTGCGAATTCCATATCGAACCACATGCCTGCAACATCGCATGGATTCTGATAGGATAGAATCGAGGTGAATCCGAATGCTGAGTCTGGCATGCCTGCCGTTTCGCCGAGTGTGTACTTTACACCATTTTGCATGACAACATCGTAACCGTTGATTGAAACTGAAATTTCTGGTTCTTCCGTACAATCATCTTGGATAACCGGTGTAATGGATGCAATTGGATAACTGAAATGCGAACGCTCCATTGCGGGAGAGAACGAATAATCCGAGATTTGTGGATTGTACATCATTAGGTCGCCGACGCCTTGAGAAGACCAGATTCCATTTTCAGGAGGGTTTGGAGAAATGATGCTTTGATTAAATCCGGTTCCTACTCGGCTCCCTATCGAGAAACCATGCAACACGGGCGTGGAAAGTTGGTCTGGACCTGAATCGAAATTAAATCGGAGGTCAACCGTCGGATAGGTTGAGGAATTGATGTTCCAGAGCTCATGAATCGCTCCTACCATACCGGCCATGTTGTTGCCATCGTCATCCATCACGACTTGACCAGTAAGTGAATCGAGAATGTCAACGGAAAGGACGGCGGTGGAAGTTGTCTCGGCTTCGATGCTGAGGAGACCATAACCGTTTGGATGGTTTTCACCACCCTGAACGTTTGGTAGTATACCTCGAACACCCATCCAACCAGACTGAGGGAGTGTGCTTCCAAATCGGAAGTTATCGATGTACCATCCTGGCATCGAAGTCGTGTTGTAAATCGTGTATCCACTGCCTGCGGCTATATTGTTGAACTCCAAGACAAAGCGAAGTTCGACGTATTGGCCTCCGTAAGCGGAGAGGTCAATTTTGATGTTGGCCCATCCGGTTGGATTGAAGGTGGAAATAGAGGTGCCTGCAAGTGCATAGTCGTTGAAGGCTACTCCATTGCAGCGGCCGTCAATCTTGTTGTTTGCACCCTGGTTACCGACCTGGTGATAGCCGGAACCGAACGAGAGACCTGTGGAGTTCTGAATATCGATGTCAACGTGACCCCAGGGAGAAGTACCTGGATCGAAGAAAGATGTTGGAGAGGAGCGCATCTCGATGTAAGCGCAGTCAGGATAACGGTATGTTGGGTTCGTTCCAGAAGTTGCATGCGTCATGAGTTGATGGAAGGAGTCAAAATAGACGGACGGATCCTTGATACCAGCACTCGATAGGTCGAGTGTTGGGGAATTAAGAACTTCTTTGAACGCACTGTTTCCGTTATCATCTGTGTAATCGTTGTCAAAGAGTCCCGTCCCCCAACAGTCGCTACCAGAGGCACAGTTTGCTGGAAGAACGGAGCCGCCAAAGAGCGATCCATGTGACCACGGTGCTCCCGAGGCGAGTGGGGGGGATGTAGCATCCATGAAACCAGCCATGTCGCTTTCAAAATCGGTGAGAATACCCTCTGCCTTTAATGAAACAGGTGTCGAAATCGAACCATCCTCAAACTGGAAATCTTCTGCCTTAGAGAAGGATGTTGTTTGGCCATTGTAATTTGGATTCCAGACACGTGGCATCGTTTCTATGTCGATACGAGTGTGCGCTCCGTGAATGGCAGGGTCTGAACTCAACGCCATGCTAGCGGAGGTAATCGACTCAGAGAGTGGTAAATCGATTGATCCATCAACATTGTCAGAGTACATTGTTGCATCATTGAGAAGGACGTCTACCTCACTTTCCCCTGTGCTGAAATTGGTTATGCTTGCCCCACTTGCGAGTGGAGTTAGAACCATCAACATCACGAGGAAGAGCGCAATTTTTGTTCGTCGGTTTTCATTGGCCATGGTGTCACCTAACACTAGCGTATCAACACTGGACTAAAACCCCGTCGCTCCACTGTCTATCTCGGACACCATCAAGAAAGCTTGAAATGAGCGACCAATGGCTCATCCCACGCTAAGGGTTCATATCATATGGAGGCATGCGTCAACCATGAAACCATTCTCAACCGAACCCGTCACGCTCATCGAAGAAGTGTTTCCTCAGGATACAAATTCCTACGACACGCTTTTCGGCGGTCGTTTGCTTTCTGTCATGGACAAAGCTGCGGGTATTGCGTGTTCCAAATTCGCCCACCGTGAATTTGTGACCATTTCCATCGACACGCTCACCTTCAAGGCGCCTGCCAGACAAGGCGATCTAATCGAGGTGACCGGACGCGTCGTCTTCACCAGCACCCACACTGCTGGCGTCAAGGTGACGGCTTGTGCGATGACAAAATCCGATTGGGAAACACGGGTCATCTGTGAAGGCTACTTCTTCATGGTCGCCATCGATTCAATGATGCGCCCTATTCCAATTCCTCAGTTGGAACCTTCCAATGAGGAGGAGAAGAAAGAATGGAGCATTGCTGAAGAAATTCGAAACAACATGCTCTCCAAACGGAAATCCGCGTAAGAGGATTGATGAAAGAACGCCCAGTGGGTCGGCTTATGCCCGTTTTGAACATCGCCATGGTTGGAAGCGATGACCTTGCACGAGAACTCGCCAAGCCGACCGACCAACGTGATGTTCACACTTACGTTCACAAGGAGACGGTTGATGGACAGGCACGAATTCTCTCATTGATTCGCCCTGCAAAATATCCAGAACGTTTGCGCCCACTCCTCAATGCCTTGTCAGCTGCACGTGCAGGTCTGATCGAAGTGACTGCAGTTGATGCTACGCTCGGAGAAGCACTGGTCGCCTTCGCTAGCGCCGGTATTGAACATGGTGTTGCAGTCATGTCCCCTCCACAAGGCGAGTGGATCGATGAAGACATGGTCAAGAGTTTGTTCAAGCAAGCAGGATTGTCCAAGTGGACTTTTGAGAAGGCTGATGGAATTGAACTTCGAAACGCCTTCTTCGCGATTATGGACACGGTCTCCGACCTTCTCGCATCCATCGAAAAGCAACCACTGGTCGTTCCTATTGACCAGCATTTCAACGTCAAGGGCATTGGATTGGTTGCCATCGGATACGTTCAATCTGGAATCGTCTCGGTGCATGATGAAGTCACCATGTTACCGCATGGAGGAACGGGTTCGGTCAAATCACTGCAAGTTATGGATGATGATGTTGAACGCGCTGGTGCTGGCGATCGCGTTGGCATTGCTCTTCGCAATGCGAAAGAGGAGAGTTTGTCGGGGACGTGTCTTATCGTTCATCCCGAAATAGACGATAAGAAAACGAACACCTTCCGCCCACTGGCTTTGGAGGCACATGCGGTCTCCTCGATGCAACTCAGTGTCTCACCTTTCCAGAAAAAACAACTTGCTGTTGGTGATGTCGTGCATGCGTCCATCGATTTGCAATTCAACGTAGGTAGGGTCGAATCTGTAACCGATTCAATCTTCACAGTTCGATGGGAAACGCCACTTTTGCAGCGAATTGATGATGCGCCGAGTGTTTTGATCGCCCAACTCGATTCCAAGCCCCGGATCATGGGGAGTGCAAAACTGAGTAAGGTCGAATGATACGGCGTTGATTCCGAGAACCTGGAACAATTGTCTCCATCCTTGTTCCAAGGGATGCATTGATAATGGGTGGCTCAAACTGCCCAATGGGATGCAGACGAGAGGGCGCAACGAACGCCTTGCGGAGTCTGGGGGGAAATTAGTTCTCCACGGTCTGCGCGTGGCTGGCGAAAGCGGTCGAGCGAGAGCCAGCCTTGGAGATTCACGTGTTTCAATCGAATTCAAAAATGGAAATTGCATCGACATACAGTACGATCAAATAGCTCGTATGCAACATCACAACACCACGCTTGTACCCGGATGGGTTGGGTTTGTTGGACTCTGTCTCTTCTATGCATCATGGCGTGTTATTTCACCACCAAACATCCGATTTGCAGTTTTTGTCCTCGGGCTTGCCATGATTTCAGGATGGGTACTCACGAAACGTCCGACGTTAACATTGGACACCAGATTGGGTGATTGTCATGTCCTCCATGCGATCGATTCACGCTTGCTTAAGTTCTCAACAATGATTCAACGAATGAAGGATGGCCTAACGCTTGAAGAGGCACGACTTGGTGTTGATCTCCTCAACGAAGATACCGAATACCCTCGACAGGCTGCCAATGCCGCCGCTCTCAACATCCCTGCGCCGGTTCGAGATTTGGAACCCGCGCGAAGTTTGACGAACTTTTTGGGCGAAACCGCTGTTGAAATTGACGATTTTGAAATCGATGAGGATCTTCCTCGCTGGGCAAAAGACGGCATGAATCGACTACCATCGCCAATCGAAGAAATCGAGCCGAGACAACATGGTATCATCGAGCGTGGACGAGCGAATATTTCGACACGACGCAGTCATATGGGTTCACTTGACGCACACGCAATTCCTGGCGAAAGTCAAATGCCACCTACACGCTTCCATGGCGATGCCCCCCTCCCAAGCGAATCGTTCCAGAACCCCATCAGTTCATCGGAGATGATTCGGGAAGCGAACCGAAAGGATTCTAACTTGGGCGAACTTGAGTTCTCAAGACTTCCTAACGGTTTCTTGTCAAATTTCTTTGGACCAGAAGGAGCACACATTCCTTCACCATCACATGAATTCATCTCTCCAGATCTTCCACTCGATGCAGAATTGATTGATAACGAACCAACGGCTTCACTTGTTGAGCAGGGACTGATTCCTCATGCGCACCGTTCAAATCCAGTCAACCAACCACATCCGACAATTCGTCGTGATTCACGGGGGCAGATGAAACGCCTCCAACCTCGAACTGGTCCGAAACGCCGAATTGCTTCTTCTCGAAAAGACCCTGGGCAACAATCTGGACGTTTCTCCTCAGTCATTAACCGAGTTCGGGAGACCATTTCAGGATTAACAGATCAGGGAATCGACGAAGAAATCATTGAGCGTTTAACTGAACACATTTCCGAAGAAGAGGAGGAGGAAAACCACGTCCCCGCCTCATTTAGTGCGCTTACAGAATCGCAAGAAGTCGCTCAAGCGCAAGCAAGTCCACACGGTCTACGACGCATCGATTGATGTTCCTGAGAGCGTAGCATAATGGGACAAACGTTGTTTATACGCCTCTGCTGTCATGGCTTCGAGTCCTTTTGTTCCGAAATCTTGCAATGTGAAGCTTGCAGAAACGGTTGCATGAATGAGTGCGCTTCGTAACTCAGCAAGGGAAATCTTCCCTACCCCTTGGGTAAGACATGCAGCCAATGTTCCTGCGAAGGTATCACCACAACCGGTTGGATCGACAACAACAGCAGTGGGATATGCAGGTAGGGCAATGATCTCATCTCCATGCAAAGCGAGTAGTCCATGTTCTCCTTTCTTGATGATGAGTGTGGGAATCGATGCCATCGATTGGACATCTTTGGCTGCTTGGACGAGGTTGTCGGTGCCTGCAAGCATGGTTACCTCACCATCGTTGATGACCACGATATCGACCCTCTTCATGGCTTCAATGACGCCATCGAGCGCAATATTAATCCAAAGATTCATCGAATCAAGAATGGATGCTCTCAGTGGGGTTGATTGATCGAGCACTGATAATTGAATCGAGGGGTGGAGGTTGGCACAGAACGTAATTCTTGGCGAAGTACCATGCTGTGGAACTTTTGGTTCAAAGAATTCAAAGACATTGAGATGTGTTTCATGCGTTTCTGCTTGAGCCATATTTCCGTGATACGAACCAACCCAATGAAAAGTTGAACCTTCCACAACTTCAACGCCAGAGGTATCAAGTCCAGCCTCTTTCAACGTTGCACGATCTTGTTCTCGGAAATCTGTACCAACAACGCCTACGAGACCAACCATTCCGAGGTTCAATCGTCGTTGGTGGAAGGCCGCAGCCAATCCTGCATATGTTGCTGAACCTCCAAGCGTATTTGGCACAGTTCCATGTGGGGAAGTGATGCTGTCGTATGCTATACTTCCGACGATGAGGACGTCCATACCATCACTTATCCAAGAAGTTCTTGATGCATATCGATGTACTGGATGGTGATATCTCCGTTCATGAAATCTTCTTCGTCCATGATTCTTCGATGAAGAGGAATCAGATGTTCAACACCTGTGATGACTGTTTCATCCAAGGCGGTGCGCATACGTCGAATGGCGTCTTCTCTGTCTCGTCCCCAAACCAGAAGTTTTGCTAGCAAGGAATCGAAGCAGCCAGGCATCTCGTAACCGGGATGGGCATGTGTATCGACACGAACACCAAATCCTGAAGGGAAATGACATTCCCAGAGGCGTCCAGGACTCGGAATAAATTCAGCAGGATCTTCGGCATTGAGCCGACATTGGATGCTGTGTCCTCTCCACGTAATGTCTTCTTGCTTGAGAGGAAGAGCTTCTCCTTGTGCAACACGAACGCCCAATTCGACAAGATTGTGTCCCGTAATCAACTCTGTAACGGTATGTTCAACTTGAACACGGGGATTGACCTCAAGGAAATAGAAGTCTCCGTTCGCATCCCGGAGAAATTCGAAGGTTGCAAGACCCTTGTATCCAACGGATTCTGCACCCTTGCAAACCAATGAACCAATCTCATGACGTTTTTCAGGTGTTAACCATGGACCCTCTTCAACGAGTTTCTGGTGACGACGTTGTATGGAGCAGAATCGTTCACCGAAGTGAATGGCATTTGTTCCATCTGCGAGGACCTGAAATTCGACGTGTTGTGCACCTTGGATGTACTTTTCAACAAACACACGATCGTCACCAAAGGCAGATTTTGCCCGAGATTGACAGAGCTTCAATGCGCTTTCGAATTCGCTTTCCTTTTCGACGATCTGCATACCAATTCCACCGCCACCTGCGGCGGCTTTGATGATGACAGGATAGCCGATGTCATCGGCCAATGCCGAAGCAACTGCAGCTTCTGAAATCGGTTCTGAGGATCCTTTGGCAGTTGGCAGACCGGCAGCCTCCATTGCAGCTCTGGCCTCAATCTTGTCTCCGAGAAGTGTGATCACACCTGCGCTTGGGCCGATGAATGTGATGCCTTCTTCTTCGAGTCTTTTCACAAAACCTGCATTTTCGGCGAGGAACCCATAGCCAGGGTGTACGGCATCACAGCCCATGTCTTTGGCAGCTTGGACGACAGCCTCGATGTCGAGATAAGCATCCAAGGGATTGATAACATCTCGGAAGGTTGCATCGTCTGCAAGTTGAACCGGAAGCGATAATCGGTCTTCCTTGCCATAGATGATGGCCGCTTCGATGCCCATATCTCGCAAGGTTCTCATAATTCGTAGGGCAATCTCACCACGGTTGGCAATCAAGACTTTCTTGAATCCCATGGTGATTGGGAACTCAAGGCATCCTATGAGGAAAGCGGTCGTATTGTGTGGTTTATTGTTGTTTTTTAATAAGTCATAAACTTTAAACCAGTCCACCCTCTATTCCACTCTGGTGAGAACATGTCACAAAGAAAAACACGCCCAGCAAAAGAAGAAGATTTGATTGTACCAAACGGAAACCACGCCATGAATCCTGGTGACGGAACGCCCTATGAGCTCCGCCCGGCACTGGTTGACGGGCTTCCTGCAAAAGCAGGAATCGATGCGTTTGGAGGATACAGTGAGCGAATTCGAATCGAGTTTGACCATGCCCATAATGAATTGGGACCAGGATTTCAAACGAAGTACTTCATGATTCGAGATGAAGAACCCGGCGTGTGCCGTTGGGGTCATGATGGCCAATCCTTCACCATCGAAATCTTCCCCGATGATGATCAGACTTGGCAACCATCACAATAATCCAACCGACGACCACTCAGACGAGTGTGCGTGATGAGCCCCTCACATGAATGGCAATTCAGTCCATCTCGGGTGAAGACATAATGTCGTGCTTGTCGACGGGACATGCCTTGTTCGCGTAACAGATTGTAGAGATTCTTTTCAACGGTTACACCCTTTTGTTTGTAGGCCATTTGTGTCGTATTGATTGCAGATTCTGCAAGTTGTTTTTGCTCTTCTGAATTCAGTGAATTGAGTTTCCGAGACGGATTGAGACCAGCATTGAACAGAATTTCACTTCGCAGATAATTGCCTACGCCTGCAAGGAATGATTGGTCAAGGAGAAGGTGACATAACTGCCTTCCTCCGAATTTTTTGTTTTGGATTTGTTCAAGTACAGGATTGTATTCGATCTCTTCATCTGCAACATTAGGGCCGAGTCGAGCAATGTAGGGGTGTTGTTCAACCTCCCACGGTTCGAGAAGTTCAATGTCCGTCGCAGACCAAAGGCATGCTACGTGTGTTTCAGTTTCGAGCTTGATGCGTAATGAACGATTGGTTTTGCGTTCTTTGCTCGTTTTTTTTTGAACCGTCCATCGCCCATACAACTGGTTGTGACTGTACAATACATCGTCACCAATGTGGATGAGCATTGCCTTTGATCGTGCTTTCACACGAAGAACCTCTTTTCCAAGAAATCGATGCTCTTGACCACGGATGGATGCATAAGGACATTCAACATGCGTGATTATTTGACCTTCAAGCGCTCGACGGAGTGTATTTGCAGCCCGATGGATTTCAGGGCCTTCAGGCATAGTTCTTAGTCCAACCACATGTGTTTAAACAGATGTTTGAGTTTCATGCACCATGCGCAAGCGATGGACTGAGGAACGTCGTGTGCAACGAGAGCATGCTGATTGGATCGTGGGCTACTTGAGGATTCATGGCCCAATGACAACACGCTCAATCATTGAAGCATTATCTTCCGAAGGTCGGCCTGTACAAGCCCATATCTTGTCTCGAGCATTGAGGAAATCACCGTTCGTAACCTGCATTGACAAGATTGTTGTTGATGGACAACAGCAATCGGTGTGGGCTTTTCAGATCGATGAAGCCTAATCAGTAGACGTCACGCAAGTAACGCTTCTGTTCTTTCATCATCGTCTTCTCGATGAAGTGTGTTGCATCCGCTTCAGACATGCCACCGTGTTCTTGAGCAATATCAATCAGGGCTCGGTGAACATCCTTTGCCATATACTGCTTGTCACCACAAATGTAGAAGTAGGCTCCGTTTTCAAACCACTCCCAGACTTCTGCACCATGTTCTTTCAGTCGATGTTGAACGTAGATTTTCTCTTCTTGATCACGGGACCATGCTGTTGTAAACTTGTACATGTGCCCACCATCGAGCCAGCCTTCAATCTCATCCTTGTAGTAGTACTCTGTCTTCTCAGATTGGTCGCCAAAGAACAACCAGTTTCGACCAGTGGCTTTGTCATGGACACGCTGTTCCATGAACGCACGGAACGGTGCGATACCTGTCCCAGGTCCGACCATGATGATATCGGTGTTCGGGTCTTCTGGAAGAATAAATGACTTTGTTGGAGACATGAACACGCCAACATCCGTCTTGTTCATGACAACTTCATCGGCCATGTATTGTGTAGCCAAACCACCGCGTTGTCGGTCGTGGTAACTGAAGCGAACAATACCGACCGTCAACTCAACGAATCCAGGGTGTGCATCATGCGATGAAGCAATCGAATAGAGACGAGGTTTGAGCCTGTCTACTAATTCAAGGAACTCCTCAGGCGAATACTTGACATTGAACTCGCGCATGATGTCAACATAATCTCGTGTCCATAGATAGTCCTCGATGGCTTTTGCATCAGCAACAATCGCTTTGACCTTCGAAGCAGGGTCATCCGAAGGAAGGCTGGAGTTCAATCCAGGTGGCAAATCGCCTTCTGAGGTACTTGACCAGTCCATGTTGTCGCGACTTCGCTTGACGATGTTCATAGAAATGGACATTCCAGAAGAGACGATTTTGTCAGTAAGCGATTGAACGAATTTCTTGTTGGCCATGTGGACTTCGTAGTCCTTCTTGAGCGCAGAATAGAGATCCTTCTCGCCTTTGTGGGAGGCTACGATTTGGTCACGATCCCATCCTTGGACTTCAATCAGTTCCTCGACGATATGTGGAGGGTTTTCTGGTAGAACACCAAGAGCGTCCCCCACCTTGTAGTCAAGTCCAGAGTCACCCAAATCGAAGACGATGTGACGGGTTTCTTTGCGAGAACCCTCTCCATTGAGAACATAATTTTCTGTAATTTTCGAATTGTATGGGTTTTTTGCGGACCAGTTGCTCATGGTTACACCTCATCTCTCGCGACAATTTTTTCCAATTGTGGCCTACTTATCATCATTCTCTAACACCCATAGTCTTGCATCATAGGGTTGAAAGAGTCGGCAAGTCAGCAGGGCTCATGACCCACGCGATTCGAATGCTTGGTACCGGAAACGCATTCTTACCGCACCAGCGTCACCATTCCTTCCTGATTTTTGACGGAAAACACATCATTGATGCACCCCCTACTGCTTTGCTGAGTTTACGACGTGCTGGCATTTCACCTGCCGACATTGAAACCATTTTCGTTACACATTTGCATGGAGATCATGTGTTTGGTTTGCCGTTTCTGTTGCTTGAGAAGAAATACATTTCAGACCGAAATGGTGAGTCGCAACTCACGATTGTTGGTTCAAGCGGAGTCAAAGATCGATTGAAAACACTGTGTAATCTTGCATTTCCAGGCAGTCTCGATGATGCTCTTGACAACGTAATCTTCGTCGAAACAGATTCTGGAGATATTGATGGATGGCATTGGGAACGATTCCGTGTCCACCATGATGATGCTGTCGATCCATTCGGTTATCGGTTTGAACATGCAGATGGATGCTCGTTCGTCCATTCTGGAGATTCTGGGCCTTGCGAAAATCTCGAACGCGCCATTGAACGTTCGCAACTTGCTGTTGTTGAGATGGGGTTCCCCCAATGGGTTCCATCCGATCACCATCACAAACCTGACGACATACAAGCTTTGTCTGAGCGACAATCACACGTAAAACTCCTCATCACGCATACGTTCATTGACTCACCAAAATCTGAATTTCAGCCCGTCTTGACCGATGTCATCCCGAATCACCCTGAGAATGTTCATCATCTTGAAGATGGGGACGTGTGGAATTTTCAGAATTCGGAATGGATTTACGTCAAAAATTGAGATATTTTTTGTCCAATAATAAAGGAAAATCCTGAAATCAATGCACTGAAATAAAATCGTATTTTATGCAATAATAAAGGCCTCCAAAGAATTTGGACGGACATCCTTATGAGGGGGACTCGGACTCACAGAAACTATCCCAATGCGGGAGGTGAGCCTCCCAAACTGGGGGTATATAATGGAGGTCAAAACTTGAAGAAAAACATCTTCGATACATTGCTCTCCAGACAAAGTTTGTTTACGAACAAAGAGATTCTTCACCACAGTCATCGACCTGCTGTAATGCCACACCGAGAAAAGGAAATTGAGCGAATTGCATTCAATCTCGTTGAAGCATTGAATGGACAAATCCCTTCCAATATGATTCTTTATGGCGTAACAGGAGCAGGAAAAACCGCCGTCACGTTGCACGTCACAAACTTACTCAAAGAGAAGGGCGAACAAATGCGTCGTGACATCACGCCAGTTATTGTCAACTGTCGTCAAATTGACACACAGTATCGAGTCCTTTCTCACATTGGAAACAGTCTTCTTGAAGAGCATGAAATCGATGAAATTCCATTCACAGGTTGGCCTACCGATCGCGTCTTCAAGGAATTGGTTCGTCGCATGGATTCACGAAAGGGAGTCTATGTGATTGTCCTCGATGAAATCGACCACCTCGTTCGAAAGGCTGGTGACGATTTGTTGTATAACCTCACCAATCTCAATTCGTTCCTTGACGAGGCGCGTGCATGTGTTATTGGAATATCCAACGATCTCAAATTCACTGAATTCCTTGACCCTCGTGTACGCTCTCGCCTCGGGCAACAGGACATTCTCTTCTCGCCATACGATGCTGAACAACTCAAGGACATTCTACGTCAGCGTTCGGATGGATCCATCGCGCCCGATGTTGTATCTGAAGGCGTGATTGCATTGTGTTCAGCTTTTGCAGCACAAGAACACGGTGATGCCCGATGCGCTCTCGATTTGCTTCGAGTTTCAACTGAAAAAGCCGAACAATTAGGCGATAAGAAAGTCGAACAACATCACGTTCGCATGGCTCAACATCAAATTGAAGCAGATCAGATTGAACCTGTCATCGCTGGCTTGCCAACGCAACAGAAACTGGTACTTGCTGCTGTATTGATCAATGAACGAAACGGATTGAAGAATATTCAGACCGGTCAACTGTACGATGTGTACGATCAGGCTTGCTCCTATCTCAATCTGCCCTCGCTCACACAACGGCGAATATCTGGAATCATTGCCAACCTCGATATGCTCGGCCTCATCACTGCACGAACACGAAGTCGAGGGCGCTACGGTCGCTCGAAGGAAATTAATTCATGCATTCCAAGCAACGTCGAAACGCAAGAGATCATGATGAGTGCGGATGAAAACATGCGAATTGTCTTCAACAATCGCTACCGACAACAACGCCCGCTATGATTCGTTGTTCTTATATGGCAAATGGGGGTCGGCAAGTCCATGAGCAGTGAAGAGAAAGCAGCGTCTGGCGGATTGGCAGACATCTTCATCAGGCCTTCAGTCACCCTCTCCAAGTGGTACATCGCTATTGGAGCATGGGGTCTTACCCTTGCAATTCTCAACATGATGGGGCAAATTCATCCATCCTATCGCGTCTCGTGGGGTGGATTGCTCACCTTCGAAGCCTTTGCCGATGCCTTTGGAACCAAGGATGACGCTCCAGCCTTTGTCGTTGGAGATCTCGTATTCATTGTAGCATGTCTCGCCCTTCTCGGGCTTGGCCTTCGTTCCATCAATGAAAATGTCGAAGGAGGATTCGCCGGATTTGCTCGCTCCCTCGTTCTCAACGACACATGGCCTGCTTTGGTTGGCTCAGAAGGCGGAATCATGCGTGCTGTTGGCGCATGGTGCCTTCTTCTTGGGTTTGGTTTTTACATCGGGTACAGTGTTATGTACATGACATGGATTGACCTTGGTGTCTACTCAGTTTCCATCACTCTGGTTGCATTTGGCTTTGCTCTCAACGCTGCAAGCCGAGCACCACCTGGTGACGAAACCGTCATGTGATCAGCGAAACAATCGCTTGTGACCGTTCCGTGCAAAGATTGCATCAATACAACCTAAGATGAGGCCTTGCCATAAGGCAATGGACCATCGCAGAATGAGGATACGCACGGAGATGGCAAGCAGAAGACCACTTTTCTCTCCATCGTTCTTCATGCTTCTAGTGATCACCCCTAATGGCCCTCTCCAAAACATCAATTCAACCAACACTCCAAGCATCAAACCTCCAAGAGCGAGTTGGGTTTGCCACATCTCTTGGAGCGGTTGATTCAATGGCAATTCCAAAAGGAGGGGGATGATGCTAGCCAGCATCAACAGCGTTATCGGAAAGATTGAGAGTGCAATACTCGCACTTCCTATGAAGTCAAAACCTGGACCTGTGCGTTGGCGTGAGGGGTGGTGTCGCACAATGCGCACGTGAGCACGTGCATCCCTTCGCCGCTTGTGAAGGAAACGACGAACGCCAACTTCAGGTACGTGAGAGACAAGTGCATCAGGTGCGTAGACGATGCTTCCACCAGCGTTCAAGAGGCGAAGACTGACCTCCATATCCTCTGCATGATACCAGTTGGGGTCAAACCCTCCTACATCGAGTAAGGCTTGACGATGAAACATCGAACAAGGCCCGTTTGCAAGCGATGTGCGTCTTGGCCTGCTACGATATTTTGACGCAATTTCAATGGCTCGAAAACGACTCACCAAATCTGTATGCGTTTGAAAAATGGTTCGACCAGTGACCGCAACAATTCGTTCTCCACCGACAGGTACGTTTGCTTTCAGTAAGTGTTCAATCCAATCCTGTTCAGGTCGTACATCGATGTCAGTGATGGCAACCCACTCACCTTGGGCTTGGTTTAATGCCGCCATTCGACCTGCTGAAAGGCCAATGGCATCTTGATGAATAATGGAGATTGAAACGTCAGTATTTGTTTTAGATTGCTGCCATTGATCCATTAACAAACCTGTTGAATCCTTCGAACCGTCGTTAACAGCAATAATTTCCAAAGGACGATGCGTTTGTGAAAAAATGGCGTCAAGACAGTCTTCGACCCAATGAGCGCCGTCACGGGCACAAACAGTCACAGTAACCAGAGGCGATTCGCTCATTCTTCTGCCTCGAAATGAACAAGTAGATTCCTTGCCCGATGTTTTGCATTCATATCCAAGATGCGCATGACAACCCCTTGCCGAGGTTGTCCATACACGATGATTGTACCAAGCGGAGCCGTTGCGAGAACAAACATGGGTGTGAGATCTTCCTCACCATCGACTTCAATCAGAACGGATGCTTCTTGCTCAAGCGACCAACGAACAACATCCAGCAACTCAGGCGTCAGTTGACCAGGTGGATTGACAACCTTCCTGTGCAGAGCGTACTCTTCCCGATGGACAAGTAAAGACACATCCAAGGCCTCACGTTTGGTTTGACCATCAACAAATGCAATATCTGGAAGGAATCCCATATCCATCAGCCCTTTGACGGTGACATCACCGACGGCAACAATGGTTCCATGGTTCTCAGGCAATGCCTCAAGCATTGCAGACAAAGCAACTTCAGGCGCATCTTCCGGACCTTCAAACAATTCACCCATTGGCGTTTTGAATTCATCATCGAGCACTGTAGGCATGTGCAGAACTTTCCCTTCGAATGTTGGTGGGATCCATGGATGCCCTTCCTGGTCGATAAGACCAAGACGAATCCGACTGGAGGACAAAATGCCTCCAAGTTCATCATTCAGGTGAGGAGCCTCAAGAATTGACAGTGGTGGAAGGCCGTTTTCGTACCTTCGTTCATTGATTTGGTGACATCGAGGCATCGTTTCAATCGTTGCAACAATACTATCAGCAGTCCGGTGGATAGGTGCAGGTCCATGTGGGTCGTTGAGGACATGAACCTCGTATCGGAGATGAGCCGTATCGCTGAGCCAATCCAGCAACGTTTCCATTCGATCATCAAGTGATTGAACCCAGTCTCCTTTTGCCTGAGCCATTTCATTATTGACTACATGAACTTCGATGAAATCTGCCTGACGTAAAGCAGTTTGAATCAACAATTGATGACCTGAATGAAATCGATCGAACGTTCCACCGATGAGACATCGGCGAAATGAACGGTCTGCTTGCATGGTGGTCTGCTGAAGCATGAAGCCTTTGATGACATCGCTCAAAATTGCTTGAATGGAGCGAAAAGCTGTGCCCTGATACCTAACGGCCTTGTTCATTGTTTCCTCGAAGGCCTGACCCTCGGTATCAGGGCGTACTGTAGAGCCGGTTGGTTGTCTCGATTTCATCCCGAAGTCGATCGAGGACCCATAGTCCAGCCCGGGTTTCCGCTTTTGCACCGGAATTCACTCCCCGAAGGGTCCTCCCAGTCTTCGATAGCGGACCGTATCGTTGGTATCAGACGTCATTGCAATTTCACAGTAGCTCAGGCTGATGTTGCACGTACGGCAGGCGACCGTCAAACAGGTTGCATTTCAATACATCGGCTCTCACAACATTCGTTGCAACATCGTACGCCCAATGAGAAGTTTTGCGATTTCAGGGTGACCATCAAGAAGTTCTTCCATAGTAAAATCAGGCCATGTCTCAACATCACAGGTGAGCCAACCGACCAACGTATGGATCCTTCCATCGTGTACAGGACCATCAGAATCCAATCGTTGAATCATATCATGAACATCCATGAGGGCAGCCGTTCCGGGACCATCGGGAACCATCAAGAGATTTAGTTTCAGATTTGGGTGCTCGACATAACCCTGGTGCTGCCGAGGATGGCCGGGCATGCCAAGTTGCTCACCTTTCGGCCTGAAGATCAAAGCAGGCCAATTCTTTGGATGATGAGCCAACCATTCTCGTCCTCCTGCTGTTGAAAGTTGTGCATCAAGCCAATCCAATGCCCATGTTGACCACCATTGTTCTGGAAGTACATTGATGCAGGTTCGCATCACGTCCAACGGTATTGGTGCTTGATGTTCGAGAAGTTGAATCACTTGTGACCATTCACGCAAGATTGAACCTCGAGGATGAACTTGGGCGCCACGTAGAAACCGTTGATACAACTCATCATCGCTTCGGACGACGTTTGTGCTGATATCAAAGAGAGCATTCAGAACATGTTCTTCACCAAAAGGAGCATCCAACCAAATACTGGTTGCTCTCGAAACCGTTGTCCTCAATTCAGTGGCATGCGTTCGACTCAGAAGAAGGAGGACGTGAGCAGCCATCGCTTTGTCTGCATCAACATCAAGAAGTGGTACAAGATCAACCAAGATCGATGAATTTGTATCGCACGCATGGAGAACTTGGCGTACTGCCTGTTCTTTCCAAACCGTATCGGTTTGACTCATGGCTTGAACCAAGGAGACTGCATCAAGTTCACTCACTTGGACAAGGTCAATCCATCCAAACGGAAGAACGCTCGCGATTCGTTTCCAGCGTGATGGACGTTCAGATTCAGGGCTCGCAATCCAAGCAGCAAGTGGATTCTCGCGCTCCACTGCGTTCGCAAAATCAGCGTCACCTCCTGGAAACAAGCGCATTGCTTTGCGAATATGATGACGGTTCTGTGCCAACACTGAATCTTGACTCGAGAGGATCGATTCATCCAATCCTCCGGATTGAAACCACTCGAGAAGTTCGTTTGCATTAGCAGGAATTCCCTCCCGTGTTGCTTCAGGCTCTGAGCGAGATGATGACCGCGTCAACTCAACTCGGAAATCAATCGTCTCTTGTGGACGATAGGAAATCGTTGCTAAGTCCTCAGAAGGTAGAATCATCGCTGTCTTTCCAGAGAATTCATTTGCCTCTCCACGGGACGTAATGAGGGCACGACACCGGCCTGAAGACAACAAGCGCTCCATCAAGGCCGTATCATCAATTTCCGCCCACGGCCATTCAACCACCATATCGAACGATGTTGATTCAAGCATCCATTCGACGATGCATGTTGCACCATGTTGAGAAATCCCCTCCAAAAAGACGACATCAAGGGCGTTCGGATGCTCTTTCCACGTTCGTTCGCCAAAGTCAGCCAATAAGGCTCGGCGAAGGTTCAGGTGTGGCTGTTTCCCACGCCCGGACAAAAGCCACCGGGTCAAGGATCGAAGACGAGCTTTTCGTTTAGCGCTTGAAAGACGAGGATGTCGCTTCCTCATCCATGGTCCAAGAATTTCAATCGGAAGTGAACGGTGATTGGAAAATGAGAACGATTCTGTCATCAATTGTGCATGATTTCCGAGTGTCGAAACAAGTAACGTTCGATCAACAGAAGAAGGTAAATGCGCATACAATCCGTGCTCTGGACGAACAGCGAATGGTGTTCCAACAACGTGCCCAATCGAATGCTCACCGATTTGAAGTTGTGATGGTCCATCATTGCCTGATGCATCGAGACGAATCCATGTACCGTTCGCAACACCCCAACTATCGGACGCATTGAGCAATCGCAATCGGAGAATACCAATTCGATCCGTTTGATTTGAAAAAGCAGTCAATGTTCCTTCAACCGGTACATTCGGAGGTGGTGAAGGTTCGTAGGTTGTTAACGAAAACCAATGAATCGACTCACCTCGTTGAACAGCCCAAAGCCCCCCTCCCTTTCCACTGGAAGAGAATTCGGAATCTCGCTCCAATAATTCTACTCTTCTCGGAAGGGAGATTAATCTTGAAGAGGGTGTGGAAAGTACACCGAGAACAATGCTTGAGCGGTCGTTTGAGAGGACAATTGCGTTCATTCCATTGGGAACGGATCCCGTTTGTTTTCGTACACGTTCAACCAAATCACGGAGTAGATGATCTGCTCCAGAAGGTGTTAATCGATGAATTGCTCCACGTATGGATGCGCTATCATCTCGTTGCACTTCTCCAAGATCTCTCAACTGACGCATGGCAAGCGAAGCGTGCGGCATGGCGATTCCAAGTACTTCGGAAGCTTGTGAAACCGTTCCACCACCATCCAAGAGCCAATCGAGGATACGGCGTTGATACCGACTTCGAATGGTCTTTTTGGACATAAAGAGTCACTTTTGTTACGCTCTAATGAGGCTCCTTTTTATTTGTTACGTCTAAAGGCTTAATTTAGTTACATATAGTTACAGTTTTCCACTGGAATCGTGAGGTTTCACTTACATGTGGAGGATTTTCGTGTAGAAATTACACTGATTTTAGTCAGTAATGGTAACAAACTCGTCGTTTGTTGGAGGAACGGTTATATGAGTGGCCTCGCTCCTTTGGTATAGCGACATCGTCAATGAACGAAAAGCGAAATTCAGAGGAGGACAAAAATATGAAAACTGTACGCATACGAGAAAAAATCAAGAAATTCCTAGGCGATCGACCGCGAAACACTGCAGAGATCCTTGAGCACATCAACAGCACAATGCGTCATGGTACAACGAGTCAGCAACTCGGTAATGTCCTCTCCAAAGACAAAGACATCGTCAAAGTCGGTTACATCAAGCGATCCGGTATTCTCTCAGGAGGATACGACATCTGCGAGTGGGCTACTCGAATCTGGGTTGAAGACAATTGCCCCGGATGGAAAGAAGGAACTCCAATCATCATCGACCAAGATGGTAACATTACCATGGGCGATGACATGAAGAACAACTGATGCGAGCTCCGTGCAAAGCCTCAGCCTTCTCGCAATAGTCGGGATTGCAATCGGTGGAGCGGCAGTTGCCTGGCTGGCTAAGAAATTCCTGATGAGTGATTGATTCACTCAATTGCCTTGGAAAATATCCATTGCCTCGTCAACACTTGCGCCTTGTGAAATGATGGCGTGGCAAGCAGCCGTCATTCGTACTGCTTCGTCCGTGGATTTCTGGTGAATGTTACGTCCAGTCGCTGCACCTTTGCAACCACTGATGTTGATTTGATCCCACAGTCGCTGCAAGAACTCACGTGCAGGAAGCGAGCCGCCTCCAGAGCAAATGATTCCACATCGACCTGCAGCTTCAACAGCAATCTTGAGCGATTCTGGTTGCGTCATGCCTTCCCATGCACGTGGATAGTTGACCTTTGCAAAGTCAGCACCGATGCATGCTGCAACACCTGCAGCCCCAGAAATGAGTTGAGGATCTTTCTCATCTTCGACTGCCTGACCTCGTGGATACATCCAAACGACGGCAATCATGCCTTCTTCGTGGGCTTGTCGAATAAAGTGAGCAGCTTCGGTCATCATCTCATGTTCGTATTCACTACCGATGTAAATGGTGTAACCGATTCCAACAACGTTGAGTCCGTTGGAAACAAGCGACATCACATCATCCATGTCCCACATGGCGAGGCTAATTGGATCTCGTTGCTTGGTTTTCACCAAATGAGACTTTGAATTAAGTTTCACAAGATACGGAACATCAGGATGGTCACGACCATACAGGGAAATGAGACCACCTTGTGCAGCAAGAACTCCAACCGTTCCTTCTCGATGCGCCTGCGCTCCAATTTCGAAGAGGTGCCCTGGGTCATTGGAGGAAAGCGGGATTGTATTTCCTCCATCATAGAAGTCATCGTTCAAATGCTCGATTTTCTGATCGCATGCAAACAGATTCATTGAACCCGTTCCGCATGTAGCAGCCATGAGGTTCTCGAGATAGGTGTCTGCAAGGTCGTCTGGGACGTCAGCAGGAATATGATAATCGGACATCCCATTCACGCTCATTGACCAGTAAAGTTTGCGACACGCTTCTCGACGTAGGCAGCAATACCTTCCTTTGCGTCGCTTGAGTTGAAGAGTGCAGCTTGCAACTCTCGCTCAAGAGCAAGATGGTACTCGAATGGAATTTCTGGACCGGTCTGGCAAGAGCGTTTGATGTTTCCAACAGCCTTGGTCGCCTTGTTTGGAAGTGTGAACTGACTGCACCAATCGAGAATATCTCGGCGGAAATCAGCAGCATCGCCCTCCCAAATGTGGTTAATGAGATTGTGTGCATGTGCATCCTCAAAGGACATCAATTCACCAGTTACCATCATCTCAAGCGCCTTGGCCTTTCCAATGAGTCGAGTCAATCGAGCGGTTCCACCAGTACCTGCGAGAACACCGAGGTTGATTTCAGGGAGACCGACCTTTCCTGAGTTCTTGCGAGCAATTCGGATATCTGCGGCCATAGCAATTTCAAGGCCGCCACCAACTGCGTGACCGTTGATGGCACAAACGACCAACTTTGGCGTCTGTTCAAGACGAGAAAGCGTTTCGTTTGCGTGAAGACAGAAGTTGTACTTGAAGCCTGGAGAGACGCTGTTCAGCATTTGAATTGAGGCACCTGCAGAGAAAAAGGAAGAACCATTTCCAGTCAAGACGATGCACGAAACATCGTCATCGAATCGAGCCTTAATGATCGCATCGTCAAGGTCGCTCATCATACCATGTGTGTAGGTGTTTGGGGAGCGGTCGTTTGTTTCAGTCAACGCTGCACCAGCAGCATCACTTGCCAATTCGATGACGGCAATGCCATCGAGTGTAGCGTAGTTCACGAGTTTGTTTGGCATGGCTTCGAAATTAAGGTCGCTCATATTTGTCCGAAAGCGGTTCGCATTATGAACGAATCGTCGCGTCTACTCGCTCGAAATGCTCGCTTCATCGGAGTCATTGGCAAAAGAAACCTTCCCACCACCTCTTCGAACTTCGTTCCATTGTTGACCGATGGATACCGCCTCTGGAGACTGTTCCCAATCATCTCTCGATTTCGCCTTTCGGAATGGCATACGGCGAACGCCTCGTCCCATCGCCTTCGGGTCTTTGACGAGCATGAATGGTGCAACAATATGGTAGAGGAACGTTTTGTACCAACGTGGTTTGAACAGGTTTCCAACCCAAACAAGGCCGTCACCTCGCTTCTTCTGATCGTTCATCCAACGACGGCACATCCTTTTGAAGATACCATCACCAACGCGATTCATGAGCCATCGATTCGCAACACTTGTACGGACATATGGAAGCAATTGTTTGCGAACCTCCGTTTCATAATCGCATTCTCCGAGGATATCGTTGGCAGCCAGGACACCCGACCAAACCGCCATACGCATACCGAATCCCCACATGAAATCCTGAAGTCCCCCCGATTCGCCGACGTAGTAACGCCCGTCTTGCTTGTAACGTTGATTGATGGTGAAATCGCCTTTCCCACCAACACGCTTGATTGGTGATCGGTCAAGATTAGGGTAATGCTTCTCATACCATGCTATAGTCTCGTTGAGGAATCGTTCACTCTTGGATTGTTTACGCCAAAGACACGTGCAAATAAGGCCAACTCCGTCAACGATGATAAGGTACGAATAGGCTCCTGGAGCGAGTTTATCGTTGAGTTGGAAAGCGATATGGTTCGGATGTGAAGTCTTGAAAATTTCACCATAAGCAACTGCTGAAGTTCCTTTTGGACCACAAGCGATGATGGTACAATCCTCTTCCTTGACTCGAGATTTGTAATGGATGGTGGCTCCAGCGGCCATCGCTTGGCGCTTCATCCCCTGGTCGATGGTATGATCCGAAGTTCCACGCTCAACAATTCGATAGGCAACACGGTCACTTTTGGGCTGGGTGATGACATCATCGGGATGAATCAAATCAACAACATGGAATTCAGTAGCTTGGAATTCGGTGGCATCAAAACCCCAATCCTTCAATTGTTCAAAGAAATCAACATCCATCGACCAATTTTCAAGGGCTTGGAAATCACCGTCAAATCGGGCTCCTGAGTTCTCTCGAATATCATGTACGTGAACTTCTTTCCCTGCCTTTGCAAGAATGGTTGCAGCAGCCAAGCCAGACAATCCAGCACCCATGATGTGGATGGGTTCGGTTGCTTCGAGGCTATCGGCCATGTTGCCCCATCGAGCCGTTACCCTTGAATCATGCGCTCGCTTCGCATCATCATGGGGGGACACATCGTTATCGAAGAAGCCCCTGATGCTCTCGACCATGCTGCGTTAAGAGAAAAACTCGATACCGAGGGATGCGGCGCTGTCGTCTCTTTCCTCGGAATCACACGAGGCACAGAAGGCGAGGCTGAAGTGTATGCCCTTGAGTTCGATGCATGGCAAGAGAGACTCGGTTCCGTTCTTCGAGACTTGGCCAATCAGGCCTGCGACACATTCGGAACACTCTCCGTCGCTATGGCACATCGAACAGGACGCGTTGAACCACAAGAATCGATCGTAAGCATTCACGTTGCGAGCCCTCACCGAAAAGAGGCATTCCAAGCGTGTGAATGGCTCATCGATGAACTCAAGAAACAGGCTCCGTTGTGGAAGCGTGAAGTGACCTCGCAAGGATCGACATGGAAAGCAGGATTGGGATGAATATGGATAAAGAAATACAAGGTATTGTTGAAATTGGCTCAAAGCCAATTGTTGAACGTAAAGCGACTGCAACCGGCCTCCTCCATCTTCAAGAAGCATCCAAGCGTGCTATTGTCGATAAGACGGTCAAAAAGGGAGATGTCCTCGAAGCATCAACCATAGCCGCGATACAAGCTGTCAAGGAAACACCTCGCATTATCCCACACTGCCATCCAATTCCGCTTGAAGGCTGCAAAGTCGATTGGGCGTGGGAAGGAACCTCACTTCGATGCACGGTTCATGTTTCAGCACATTACAAAACAGGCATCGAAATGGAAGCCATTACAGGTGCGAGTGCAGGATTGCTCTGTGTCCTTGACATGATCAAGTCCTATGAAAAGGACGAACAAGGACAGTATCCAACGACGTTAATCAGCGATCTGAAAATCATCGAAAAAAGGAAAGGAATCTGAACATAAGGGTACGGATCAGTGCAAGTGCCAATCCTTTGTTCAAAACTCGTACTTAGGGTTCATTCCATAGGGCGCGCTTAAACGAGGGAGGCCAGCAGGGTCAACTGCTGGGGCACGCCTAGCGGTGTGCAAGATGTCAGAACCAACCACTTTTGAGAGCCTCGATCTCGAGGCTCATCTCCTCGACCGATTGGATGCCCTAGGGTATGAGTTTGCAACACCTGTTCAGGCCATGGCAATCCCGCCTGCAATTGCGGGACGCGACGTACTTGCAACAGCACGTACAGGAACCGGAAAGACGGCAGCATTCGTACTTCCTATCCTACAGACACATCGACCAGGTGTTATCATTTGCCCTACTCGAGAGCTTGCCTTGCAGGTCGTTAATGAAATTGAACGCTTGAGCGGATTGGACAACATTGCTACCGCCCTCATCGGTGGAGCGTCCATGAAGAAACAGATTCAGCAACTTACCGAATGGCCGGATGCCATCCTCGTTGCCACCCCAGGACGTATTTGCGATCATATGGAGCGAGGCAACGTTGATCTCAATCAGTACGACGTTCTCGTTTTGGACGAAGCTGATGAAATGTTGAGCATGGGATTCGCAGATGATCTTGAATACATCGTCGACCAGATGAATCCTGACCATCAGACTCTACTCTTCTCAGCGACCATGCCAAAACACGTTCAGAAACTCGCGAACAAGATTCTTGAGAACCCAGAAGAAATCCGTGCTTCAGGAAAGGAGGAACGTCCTCCGAGCCTTGTCAAACAATACGTCATGATTTGTACACTTCGACAGCGTGTTGATGCAATAGAGAAACTCCTTCTTGCCTGGCAACCGAGCGCTGCTATCATCTTCTGCAAAACACGGAACAGAGTCGAGACCGTTGCTGATATTCTCCGACCGAAAGGTGCTGAAGCACTGCACGGTGGCATGTCCCAAGCAGAACGAACCCGCGTCATGAACCGATTCCGAGAAGGACGAACCAATGTGTTGGTTGCAACCGACGTCGCTGCCCGGGGAATTGATGTTGACCGAGTCGACTTGGTCTTGCAGGACGACCTTCCCACAGACGATGACACCTACATCCATCGTGTCGGCCGAACTGGTCGAGCAGGACGAACCGGGCGAAGTGTGCTCATGGTCGGCAATCGTGCAGTACGCCATATCAACCGCATCGAAAAGAAAGCTGGAGAACTTGAGCGAATGGAAATTCCTACTCAACAGGACATCGACAATCTTCAACGCTTGCAATTGGTCGAAGAGTTCAACGAGGCTGAACCTCAACGGAACGCATTTGATGCATTCAACGCAGCAAGAGAATCGGGCATGACTGCAGAAAACATCGCCCTTGCAGCCCTTTCAAAACTTCTGGGTTCATCTCCTGAGAGCGAGACAACAAGCACTCCACAAGTGAACAAGAGCGACAACGGACCAAAACCCGCTTTGGTGCTTGGCCTAGGTGCTATGGATGGTATCGACCGAGGAGCCATCACTGGAATGGTCTATCGTGTCGGAAATCTTCCCGATGCATCGGTTGGTCGCATTGAAATGCTCGACAAAATTACGGCAGTTGAATTGCCAGAACAATTCATCGATCAGTTGGTCGAAGATTTGGATCAAGAACGCGTTGGCCGACGATACGTCCGCCCTCGACGTAGCGATGATTGGACCTTCCAACCAGAAGGACGTCATCCAAGCCAGCGTCGTCATGGTGGCGGAGGTCGACAAGGCGGTGGCCGAAAAGGCCCTGGCGGACGACACAACTCGCGAGGCAAGGGTCGATCTGGACGTCCGAACCGTCGACGTTGAGCATCAAAACAAGCGAAAAGGCATATGTTCGCTCTTGGATTGGCCAGAACATGAGCAGTACCGCAGACCTTGCTAAGCACTTTCTTGAGGCCGTTGACCAAGCTGCGATTGCCAGTGCCGCATGGCGAGGTAAGGGTGACAAAAACGCTGCAGACGATGCTGCGGTCGAAGCCATGCGGCGTACCTTCGATGCTGTTCCATTCGATGGCCGTGTCGCCATTGGAGAAGGCGAACGTGACGAAGCACCGATGCTCTTCATCGGTGAGCAGTTGGGTAGCGCTGTTGGAGTCGAAGGCGTACCTTGCATCGACATCGCTGTTGACCCACTCGAATGCACCAACAATTGTGCTTATGACAAACCGAACTCCATCGCCGTTCTTGCAGCAGCGCCTCGGGGAACATTGCTTCATGCGCCGGATTGTTACATGAACAAAATCGCAGCAGGACCTCAACTTGCTGGTCACATTTCTCTTGAAGGGACGGTCACCTACAACCTCGAGCAAACTGCTCATGCCTTGGACAAGCCGATTAGCGAAGTCAAGGTGGTCGCTCTCGACCGAAATCGTCATGCTGACTTGTTCAAGGAAATTCGAGCCTCAGGGGCGCAGCTCGAATTGCTTGGAGATGGTGATGTCTCTGGAGCCATCTGGGCTGCGAAAGAAGATGGGCCATTCGACCTTCTCATGGGTATCGGTGCTGCACCCGAAGGCGTGATTTCTGCTACGGCTATTCGTGGACTTGGTGGCGTTTTTGAAGGCACACTTGTGTTCCGTTCCCCTGAAGAAGAGACACGGGCAGGAGAAATGATCGATGACGATCTGACACGCCTTTGGAAGGCACACGACCTCTGTCAATCCGAGGATGCCATCTTTGCAGCCTCTGGTGTTTGTGACGGCTATTTGCCAGCAGCAGAAATTGGCGACGGTTTTGCTATCGCACACAGCGAAATCATTGACGTTCAAGCAAAAACTGTTGAACGGTTCTCGACTCGGCGACCATTGTGATTCCATGTCTCAACACGTTCGTATCCAAGTTCGTCTTCCTGAGGGACATTGGTCTGGTGATGTCTCGCGTTCCCTGCCTTCTCTTGTCTTACGCATTGAAGAGACAATGCCACTTGGCAAAGGAAGGGGAACGGCAACGCTCTCCGCAAGTGATGATGTTCAACTCGCACTGGAGGCACATCCTGGAATCGACGAAGTCCGTTCACTCGGCAACCAACGCTTTGCAGTCGATATCGCAAGTGGCGGTGGAGGCTTCGTTCGACCGTTACGTATCGTCGGTGTTGTGCCAAGATCACCATTCGAAGTGCATGATGGATGGGTTGACTGGACCTTCGTATGTACGCCTGAACAAGCTCGACAGTTGCTTTCAGAACTGACCAAAGAGAACATCCCCTATCGATTAACATCCACACGAAACAGTGGCGCAACACTGCTCACCTCTCGACAACGCCAAATTTTTGATGCTGCCTTGCGGGAAGGATACTACGATGTTCCAAGAAGGACGTCTTTAAGCAAACTTGCCGCTGCCATGGACATGGCAAAATCGACGCTTTCCGCTATGCTTCAACGCATTGAAAGCCGTATCATGAACGATATGGCTGAGGAAATTCGACGAAAATCACCATAAGCGTACATGTTCGTACGAACATGTTCGCAATGTATTCAAGGTAGACCCTCCCGTGTGCACAACATGGACAACCTACCGAACACATGGGACGACTGGATTGCAAACTTCAACGATTGGCAAGATCGTGTTGGATTTGACCGAGAATGGCTCGGTGACTTTGACCTCTCGATTCAGTTCGATTGGGACCGTGCTGGTGACGAAATCGAGTTCGGTGACTATGCAGGACGCAAGAAGTGGGAACGCTCGCTTCAAGTTCCTCACCAGAGCATGCGTGACGCTCTTGTTACTATGATTACCGTCCAAGGCGACACAGAATTCGCTTCTGTTGAACAACAACGCCACCTTCTCACAACTGCACCAACCGACTACGACCGCTACGCTGCTGCTCGTATCATGGCTGAAGAACAGCGCCACGGCTGGCAAATGGCATACCTCCTCATGACCTACTTCGGTCAGCAAGGACGACGTGAGGCACAGAAACTTCTCGAACGCAACGCACAAGACGGAGATCGACTCCTCGGTGCATTCAATCGACCTATGCCACACTGGTTGGATTTCTTCAACTACACCATGTTCGTTGACCGTGACGGAAAGTTCCAACTTGGCATGCTCTCCACCTCTGCATTCAAGCCACTGGCTGCAAGCATGGGTCCAATGCTCAAGGAAGAGTCCTTCCACTTAGGAACTGGATCCAACGGACTACGTCGAATCATCAAGGCTGGAGTCATTCCTCAAGACATGCTCCAACGCTACATGAACAAGTGGGTCTCCACTGCACACGATTTGTTCGGTGTCGACTCTTCCTCCTCCGCTCACTGGGCATACGTCTGGGGAATTAAGGGACGCTGGGACGAGCGAAAGAAGCAAGATGCTGAAATCGACGTCGACAAGGAAGTCCTCAACCAGGAAGCTCGTGGCCACTACCACGACGAAATCGTTCGAGAAGTCGAGAAACTCAACGGCTACCAAGAAGAAGGCGCAACGCCGTTCTATGTCGCTCACGAGAATTTCAACCGAGATATCGGCGACTGCAAGGGAATGCGTTACACCGTCCACGGAGAGAAGTTCGAAGGCAGTGACGATGAATGGAACCAATACATCCGTACCATTCTCCCAACTCCAGAAGACGAAGAAGCGCTCAAGGAGTACTTCAAACTCGAATGGATCGAAAACAAGCCATTGACGGCTCGTCAACTCGAATCAGGAATTGGCGCAACCGCTTGAGTGGGATCGACATGATTCCAGTCGAGTTGTTCGGCATCAATGCCGATATGGTCGAGCGATTCTACGATGAGTTGCCAAGTCTTGTTGAAGATGCCTTTGAAGACAAGCCCTATGTTGATGCCTTGTTTGCAATCGTAGCAGAGCGTTCTCTCGAACATCTCAACATCGCTGATGGATGGGCCAACAACACACCTTTGGTATGGAACGAAGACCTCGAAAACGAGGTCTTGATGGCACTACGAACCATCGCTTATCCCAAGGTCAACTTGTTGGAGCACATCCTCTCGCTCGACAACATCGACACCGTTCGGTTGTCCCAGTGGATGCACTTCTCAACCAACGTCTATCCAATCTACTCAAAGAAAGCCTGCGAAACCCTGACGCGAATGGGCGTACCTACGCCATTCGACCGCAACGACATCGCATCGTATGGATTGTACGTCCAGCGCTTAGAAGGACTCAAGCAGTATGCCCCCGCCCACGGCCTGCCGGAGATCGGTCTTCCACGAGCCCGAATCCTCCAGCTTGGCTTGGAGCGATTTGAATGAACCTGTTTTGGTTGCATACACGATTGCTCATCGTTGCCATCATTTGGGGACTAGGTTGGACGGCTGGACGAGTTGTTGCTACGGATTTCCCGCCTATTACTGCAGCATGGATCCGTTACATCATTGCCGTAGCCATGTTCCTTGTCTGGCTCAAGATGACGGGTAAATTCCGAATTCCAACAAGAGAAGAATGGAAGCGGTTGTTCTACATCGGTTTCTTCTCAACCTTTCTCTATCAAGCGTTCTTCATGTATGGAATGCGCTACACTGCTGCTGGTGATGCATCGCTGATGATCACCTTCAATCCCATCATTACAGCACTTCTCGCCATTCCTTTCCTCGGCGAGAAGATGACCAAGCGACTTGGAACAGGACTCATTATCGCACTTTCTGGGGTTGCGATACTCTTCGCCTATTCTCCCAACGTCGACATCCCTGTCGATGAACGCATCCTTGGAAACATCCTCATCATTCTTTCAGCAGGAGCATGGGCTTCGTCAACCATCTTCATGAAGAAGGCCATGACAACAACAGCCTCCGATTCAAACGAACCACTTTCTCCTTTGGAACTCACCGTTTGGGCCTCTGTCGTTGGTCTCTTCATCCTCACACCGTGGGCAGGCTACGAAATTGTCGATCAGGGATGGCCTCAATTCAACTGGGAAGTTATCACTGGCATCGTCTTCCTTGCCGTCTTTTCAACCGTCATTGCTTACGTTTGGTTTGCGGAAGGTATCCGAACCATTGGAGCAGCAAAATCAGCCCTCTACGTCTACCTCGTCCCACCGTTCGGAATCCTCGGTGGCGTCATCCTCATCGGTGAGAAACTCGGCCTTTCACTCCTCATCGCCTTCGTCCTCATCGTCGGTGGTGTCGCCATCGCTCAGAGCGATAAGCATGATGAAGCCCAAGCAACTGGGACAATCCATGGCGATTGAACGTGTAGCGGTCATCGGTGCAGGAACTATGGGCGCAGGTATTGCCCAAGTCTGCGCTCAAGCAGGTTGGACAACAGCCCTTTACGATGCATTTCCTGAAGGACTTGAACGAGGTATGCAACGTATTGATGCATTCTGGGACAAAGGTATTGCTCGAGGCAAAACCACTGCAGAACAAAAAGAAGCATGGGCAAAAAATCTCAGAGCAGAAGCAGACATGAAGACTGCAGTCCACGATGTTGATCTCGTCATCGAAGCTGTCCCTGAAATCCCTGAACTTAAGGCCAAGGTCTTCGCTCAACTCGATGAAATGGCTCCAGAACATGCCATTCTCGGAACCAATACATCCTCGCTGTCAATCGCAAGCATTGCGGCAGCAACCAATAGACCAGACAAGGTCATCGGCATGCACTTCTTCAATCCAGTTCCAATCATGGAACTGCTTGAATTGGTTCGCCATGACACATGCAGTGAGGAAACCATCGCGCTTGCACAAGCTGCTGGTGAAGCGATGAAGAAGACCACAATTCTCGTCAAGGACGTTCCTGGCTTTGCAACAAGCCGACTTGGTGTCGTTCTTGGCAATGAAGCCATTCGCATGCTTGCCGATGGTGTAGCAAGTGCAGAAGACATTGACAAGGCAATGGTTCTTGGTTACAAGCACCCTATGGGTCCACTGCGATTGACCGATCTTGTTGGGTTAGATGTTCGAAGAGACATCCTCCTCAACCTTCAACAATCCTTCAATGATGACCGATATGCTCCACATCCACTACTGGAAGAAATGGTTGAAAAAGGCCACCTTGGGAAGAAATCTGGCCAAGGCTTCTTTGACTGGAATTGACCAAAAAATCACTTGATTCATTTCAAAAACTCTAATTCGTTAGGATTGACATGGGCAGGAAAACGATCTCAGTCGATCAGAAGAATAAAACAGTTAAATTTCCAGAATTTGATTCGGACGACGAACTTGTCTTCGACTTGTTCGATGGAATTACAGGGGATAAATACGAAGAAACGTTCAAGGCTATGCTTCATATTGGTGCCCTTGCAATGATGGAAGATCGAATACACCACCTCATCGATGCAACTGAGAAGGATATTTTCCCGCAACTTGAACGATTCAAGCTTCACTTCAAGAGAAGGAAAACACAATTCGAAGAATCGACGCAAAAAGGAGATATTGCCGAAGATGACATTGTAGATATTCTTAGAGAATATGCGGGCAACAACGAATGGACTGATGATATTGAAAAGACTGGCTCTAAGAAAGGAAAGTTAACGCCTGTATCGGGAATAAACAAGACTGGTGATGTTACAGCAAGGATTGAATTTACACCGCGTGATGGCACTGCCTTGGAAAAAACCGTGGTTGGTATTGAGGTTAAATTCGAACAAGGATTTCCACTTGGAGATCCTGAAGAATTCAATGTAGAATCTGGAAAACCAGATGACAAAGGGTTCGAAGGGAGCACGAGCGATACAGCATGGTCGCAACTTCTTGAAACGAAAGCAAACAGGGATTCTCCTTTCTCAATCATTGTCTTCGATGAGCAACTCGTCAGTCCGAAAATGCGGAAAGCTGTCAATGATGTATTGTATGTCCCAGGCATACCGGGCTTCATTGTCATTATCGATTCACAAAGTGGGAATTACTCCAACCTTCTGGTGACCTACAAAATTGCTCGCGAAATGGCTATCCATCATAGTCGAGGAGACCTCGATGTTGATGCAGGTGTGATCGAATTGATTGCAAAGAGAATTTTACATTACCTCGGAGATGCAAAAAAGGTTGCAGGCAAAGTCAAATCTCACGCTGAAGCCGCGATTAAATTGAATACAGATGTACAGAAACTCCTGCGACATTCAATCTTGCATGCTGAATATACTGAAGCATTCTTGAAGCGCTATCTTGCGACGAAAAAACTCACACCAGTTGATTATGCTGAGTTCTACTTCGCTCATCCAGTTGCGAAAGAATTGCGAGATACGAACGCTGAAGAGGCTGCATTTGCTAAAGAACAAAAGGAACTCCTGTAGTTTCAGATTTAAGTAATGTCGAAATCTCTTGTTGAGTATGTTTGTATTACGAGGATTTTGTCAGAAAGAAGGAAACTTAGCATACCGTGAACCAATTTGTTCAGATACCTATTGGAGAACCAATCCATGCCAGCTTTGTGGTGGCGAGGATACGTGCGATACGCATTGGGAGGAACCTCGACCCTTTGATGATGGTGATGTTGATCGTATCGCTTCTCAGTACAGTTACGATGGTGGATGCAACGTGTTTCCGGGTGGAACGCCTGGTGCATTCAATCCACGATTGGTTATTTTCGTTGATTATCCTGGATTGACCAAGGAAATGATTCTCTCAAAGATTCGTTCCCGTATTCAACGACACATGCGAGGAGAGCGGACTGAGGAACTGATTTTTGTTTCTCGTCAACGGTTCACCATGCAGCGAATGTTCCAAATTCAAGAGAAATTTCGTCAGCTCGTTGACCAATGGCGATTCATGGATGCAACCTTTGCACCGCTGATTGAATTCAGAGATGAAGCGAACTATTGGGTTCGACAATATGAATCACCATTCATTGGAATGCTCCCTGCTTTCAGAGGTGTTATCAATGTTTGAACCTGAGGAATGCATTGGCATTGAAGCCACAGATTATCTCATTGAACAGGGATTCACAGCATTTGCTGAATCCGTGTATGAAGGTCCTGATGACATCATCACTGATGGGGAGATCAACTTCGATGATACACATCCTCAGTTCTCTGAACTGATGGAACAGTTTGTTGAACATTCTGTCACTGTTATTGTCTTCACGCGTGATGAAGCCTCCATCAACTTTGGATGGTCATCCGGAGAGATCCGTTCCACTTCAGAGAACTTTCCAAACGACATCCTCGAGCATGTAAAGAAGCTTCTTCATGCTTTCAATCTCCAATTTGAATCGGTTGATGAGTCCGAGTGACTGTTCGCACATCAATATCCAAACGATTCATTTCGGAGTGGTGGCGATTGAATTACTGCCCACACAGAATTCCCTTGGTGTACGGTGCACACTGCAATTGCAGAGGATCTGGTTCGATTCCGGGAGGAGATTAATATTTAATTTGGCTATCGTTTAATCCTTTAATACTCAATCAGTGTGCGTAATATAATGGCTTTCTTGAATGCTACAACGGAAGAATACGAAGCGGGTTCTGCTTGGGCGGATTTAACCAATTTTCAATCGATATTAGGTTTCATGTCACAGTTTAGAATTCCTCGAAATCAAAGAATGTATGCGTGGTCCGAATCCCAAGTCTCCATACTTCTGAAGGACTTGGAAGACAACAGAAAAATCAGGAGTAATGGTTCTACTGAGAAATTTTCACTCGGTACTATCGACCTAAAAGAAACTGATGATACAATTACTCGAGAAATTAATCGGGTCCCGAGTGAGACTCCTATTTACGATGTTTTTGATGGGCAACAAAGGCTCACAACTTGCTTCTTGATGTCCGTTGCCGCTGCTGAGGTTTATTCGGAAAAAACCGAGATAACTGGTATTTTGACTAGACGCCGAAGAGAAATCCTGAGGGATGGGATCCCGATTTTGAAGTTTGATTATGACAGACTTGATACTGCATTTAGATTATTGGTCAAAAGAGGCACGCTACAAGGATATAATATGGAGCACGCGGATGGTAAGAAACCAAGTGGAGTTTATAGAATGAAGAAATCGTATGATACAATGAAAAACTATTTTCAGAATAAAACACCAGGTTTGATAGAAGAAATTCATAATCACATGCTTGAGCATACTGAAATTGTTCTTCTTAATTCGCTAGCGAATGGGTTTGTAATGTTCGAAACTAGGAACAATCGAGGGGTTAAACCTAACCAACTTGATTTAGTCAAGAATTTTATTGGGTATGTGGACAATTTTCATAATCTGGGTTTGAACTTTGGAAGAACTAAATGGAGAGAAGCGATGGACAAAAGAGATTCTTCGAAACTCAATAACATGTCTGAAAATATATATGCAGACCAGGTCAATAGAGGCGAAAACGCATTGCTTGGGAGAGCGCAAACAGTAGCAACAGGTAAGTATCTTGGACAAGGAAGTTACGATGAATTTTACAAGGATTTTAACAAGTTATTGTCCATAGATTCTAATCATGCTGAGTACCTAGGCTTGGTGGATTCTCTTAACGAATTTATCCAAGCTTTCGAAGACATGTCCGAAGCGATGGCTAAAGTTCTCGGCCCACAAAAAGAATGGGTTACTTATGGATCTTTAGACAAATGGAACACGGATGCAGATTTTCGCGCTCAGCGTGGACATTCCCTCGCTCTCTTAGCTGATATTTTTGTTCGTTTAGATATCGAAGCAGCGTGGCAGGTAGTGATACTTGCTTTGTATCATAAATTAGATTCAATTGTTAACTTCAATAAATGTTTAATGCAAATCGAAAAGGCGGCATTCCGAATTTATAGGTTGAGAAGTAACTCGAGAAATGATTTCGCAAGAAATGAATTATCGAAATTGGCTTCAAAGATTTATCATTGGGACTCTACTGACCAGAGTGGAGTGCTGTGCTATACCTTGAACGCGATAGCATGGCTTTGCAATAACAAGGCGGGTTCTTCATTAACAGAAATCTATACCGAATTAACAACCATGGGCAAAAACCATTACCAAACAAAATGGGGTCTTTACTTGTTATATCATTATGAAGTGTCACTGTACCCTAGTCTAATGTTAGGTTCAGTTACAAAATCTTGGAATTATTCTGGGAAAGCACCAACAGGTACAGGCACTACTGTCGGTGATAATCCAATCAAGTTTGAAAAAGAGCATATAATGCCCCAGAGTCTATTTCCAACCTATGCTAAAATTCGTCGTGGCGACTCCCCAAATTGGTTAATCAATGGCGACAATTCTCATGAAACATATGATGGTAGCAGTTATTGGATTAGAGACTCAGAACCGAATGACTCCGTCATGTTTTATTGGAATGAAGATGGCGATTATTCTGAAAAAAAATCATACGTTGATGATTTTAATGGCTACAAACATTGGATTGGAAATCTTGTAATGACTAAATCTGAGTGTAACCAACAATATAGCAACCATCCATACATTAGACAAGCAGACGATGATGAAAATCTAGGAAAGAGGAGGCAGTACTTATCTCAGAATGATTTCAGACGAGTGAAAAACATATCCCGAATTTATACCAATTGGAACAAAAGAACGATCAAAGATCGAAGCGAACAAATTGCTCGTTGGGCTATAAGACGATTTAGATTGGACTTTTGCGACGACCCGGGAAATGATCGCTCGCTTAATGATTTATTTCAAGGAGAAGATTGGTGGACAGAGGGTGATATAGGGACAAGCGAAGAAGAAGTTCATGAATTACCACCTGTCGAATTTATTCCAGAACATACCATTGGATTTATTGAAAGATGCAATGAACAAGCAGGAGGTTCGGAAGACGGACTTGGACATCCAATGGTGGAAGTTGAGGAAGAGGATGGGGCTTTAGAACATGGAGTCGCGTTCGAAATCCCTCAGCCCATCATTGAGGGTCATGATGGAATCACCCTTCCAGATAACTTGAATACAATTTACGATTTTCCAACCGATTATTACATCGAACCCGCAGACGAGGAAGAGTGAAGTGAAATTATTGCATGGGATGAGATATGGAAAAATGCATTTTTTGTGAAGAACTCATACCAGCAGATTCTGAAGAATGTCCGCATTGCGACAAAAAACCATTCTCTGGTATGTATTTCGATCCTGAAAAGTACAAGATTGTTGACCAGCTCGAAAAGGATGGAGAGTTGGAAAAGGCCTGGGAATTACTCCATGAAGAGTGGATGGTACACGGAGACGTTGACTATTATGATGATGATATGTACTTTGAGTTACTAGAAAAGATGCATGAATTGTATGAGCGAAATCCAAGTTTGATTCGTCAGAGAGTTGATTTGATCAAGGATTATTGGAGAAATGCAGTCTACTATGCTTATGTTGTTCACAAAAATGACATTGAAGAAGGTTTAGACATTGTACGGAAAGCCAATCGTAAAGATTTGGAAGAAGAACTCATTGACTATCTAGATGAAATTCATCGCTAGGAATCCATCCTAGCGAGCAATAACGATCATATACTCTGATCGAATCAAAAAACCATGTATGACTTCTCTGGGCAGAGGGATCAACTGGAAGGCATAGAGTACATGTTAGAACAGGCTCGGAAAAAATTGAATGGGCTTGGGGAGAACAAACAAAACCAGCAAGACAGTCTTGAAAAAGCCATCCATGAACTCGACAGCCGAAAGGAGATTATTCAGACGCAAAAAGAAGATGCAGGGACATGGTCGAACGAAGATTTGACTGACATAGTTCACAATTATGTAATTGGGCTCTCAGGTATTGATCCTTCATCACGTACTTATGTTGATTCAGAAAACGACATTGATGAGTCATGGGATCAATTTGAGGTCTTTCAGTGGGGCGAATGGAGATTCAATAAAAATCGAAAAATCGTTGATTCTGATGGCAACCCAATTGGATACTCGAATGTGCTTTCCGCAGTAATCGCACCGAAGGGAGGGAACTCAACAATTCAGGTGTACAAATCCATCCCTGACCCGATAGAGTGGGAGTTAACTGAAATCAATCAAAAGAATGTCTCCTTCCTTATCGGAAAAGCAAAAATTTCAGAAATAAATGCTATTTGTTCTGTTCCTGCACTTCCTGAAGAGTTAACCTCAGAAGAAACCGGAGAACGTGTACTCAATCGAGAACTGGCTCAAAACGAGTGGCAACGAAGGGTAAACGCCAAGCGGATTTTGTCAATTTCTGAATTCATTGAACGGCCAGCAAACATCATCGCAAATTCTGCAATCCTGTTCATACCTCCAAACAAAGAGTCTGTTTCTTTTTCATCGAAGGAGAAAATGAAAGTCGATTTTTCAAAGATACTCGAACCGATATCACATAAAAATCAGGATTGGAATTTTTCAGATCATGACATGAGCAAACAGGCTCCTGGCGATCTTCGCCCCCTATGGTTAATCGATGGTCAACACAGGACGCGAGGTCTCGCACAGAGTAAGGTAGGATGCGAACTCGAAATCCCAATTATTCTGTTTACCAACGAATTCTCTCTTATGGAATCAGCAAAGGTATTCGCTGAAATCAATACGCTTCAACAAAAATTAGATGCATTACACACGCTCTTCATGCAACATCGGTTTCAGATTCCTTCCCCAAACAAAAAACGTGATTTCCAACCGTATGACATTGATAATGACGACACGTGGCCTTCACGCCAGAATCATCTAAGTTACGAGTGTGCTGGTTGGTTGGCCTCTCATGAAGGTGGCCCATTGTATGGGAGAATCAAAATTCTCGAGCCGAATCAACCACGATTTTCAATCATCAAGGCGAATTCCTGGGTTGATTATTCACGCTATTGGTTTAGTGAAAGCGGAACATATCCAACTGACTGTGAACAAACAGATGTGGAAATATTCCAAGAGGTGGAGAATTACTTCCAAGCATTCGTGAATGTATGCAACCACAGAGAATGGGCGGATGGTGAAGATAGATGGTCTCCAAATTCCAGAAATAAAGGCCTTATGCAGTATCATTCAACCTCGAGAGTCCTCCTTGACATTTACAAAACTGTATGGGACAAGGCTCGGCTTGGTTGCCCTGACCACATCATTCCTGTGAAGCGATTCGAAGAGATTCTTGCGCCCTTAAAGTGGGCTGATTGGCGAAACGAGGATGTGCTTCGCAGGTATCAAGGAAGTGGTGAACGTCCGAGAACCTCGCTTCGTATTTGGGTTGAAACAGCAATAAAACATGGAAAGCAGTACCCACGGGAACAAGTCATGTCAAAAACTCTCAAGTCGAAGCCGGGAAGAGGATTGCTTGCACCGCCTTCTGATGCAACAATCGAAATTATCACTCCACATGAATGGCCAAAAGAAGGAAAGGGAGAGGAAGTGATTCTCTCCTCCAGTCGACCAGATCACGCTCTCAAAACAAGCAGGTGGACCATCAAAGATTCGAACGGAAAGATGAGAAACCCCTCTGGAGGATTTAAGATTCAATCTGGGAATGAGGATATATCAACACTCAAAATCAAATGGGAACAATACCTCGATGATGTTGATTCTCTGTTGATACGAGTTGAGTGGTCCAACGTCAACAGCCCTGATGGGCATGGAGAGATTACCCTCAAGAAGAACTCGTAATTTTTCGAATAAAACCAGAGACATCAGAGCTTTTCATCGGGTTGACATCACCTAATTTAGCAATCCACTCCAGTGGAATCATATTGTCTGCCTCGGATGGAGATGGTACTGAGTCAAAATTGAAGAAAATCATTCCGGATTGACTCAAGTCAAAACTAAACCTCTCGTCTTCACATACATGTCCCCGGACTAAAATCCGTTTTGCAAGGGTTTGCTTGAATTCATCAATTTCTGAAGGAGTTCCCATTGCAGTAGCCTCTATTTCACTGAGTAAATCAGAACATGTGTATCCTGGAATTTCTGTTAGTGAAATACTTGCAAGCGTGCCATCTTTGAATCCAAGAGGTACTGTAACTTGCCCTAATCCATTGATGTGATGGTCACGATCTTCACTCACCGTGCTCTTAACCTCGACAGCATGTAGAGCACTCACGAAACGGAAATCAATTTTTTCTCGATGTTCTCCTTCCCATGAGTTTAGAATCGCAATCTGATTATGATGATTTGCACAAGTCCGCAAGAGGTACAGCATGAAGTATAATTCACCCCAGACTCCAATCACCTCTTCTCTGGTTGGGGGATTTTTTGGTCTTTTCAATATCTTCTCAACATCGTCTAGAACCTTGAACAATTGAACCGTTTGGAAGTTACCATCGGGCTGTAGCACGAATAATTGGTCCAAAATGAGGGCTAAAATTGATGAATTGATATCTGACTCTGCCATTAACGTCAAGCAATTCTTCAAGTTCTGTACGCCCTTTCCTGGGACAACCATTTCTTTTTTCTTGTCAAAACCAATGTCAAGATAGAGATAATTTTTCTTCAGTTTAGGCTCCTTTATCCCATGAAGACATAGCCCAAAGGCATGATCCATGCTCTTGAGCAACAGCACGTTGGTTCCACTAAGTGGTCGCACCCCAAGTTCGTCCTCATTTCGTGGAACTGCAACCTTACTCCACTCAACAGAAAATGATGCTTTCGATTGCATTTCACTCATCCTCCTCTTGGATTAATTCTTCTTGGATTTTGGTCAATCCGACTTGTTTGATTTTATCAGGATTGAGTAACGAGTTAACACCAAGAGCATACTTTGGCCCGCCTAGCGGAGTGAATGCAGCGAAGACCAACACTGGATAGTCATCCTCCTTCCCCTTGGGAACATCAACATAGAATGAATCTCCCTCTTCTAGGTAGACCTGCTGGGCCTTCCACTTACCGAAGGGATGGTCCTTATCCGTATCCTTTGGGTCAAAGATACGATTGCGAACATAATTCGGTTCCAGAAGGTAAAACAAAATCAGTATGCTGTCTCCAGCTTCCCTCGGAGTGCTTGGCTTCGCATTCGGGTTCTGTTTATGCCATTCAATGTCTTTGTCAACAAAATAATCTCCGAGATACGTTCCATGTGCTTTACCACCAAGAATCGGCCCGAACATGCCAGTCACTTTTCTTCGCGCCTCCTCCGCACTCTCGGGTTTAGAAACTGATGATTCTCGTCGACGTTTTCCCATACTGTTCTTAATCGCAATATTGATCTTGGGGATAGGAGGCATATCGTCAGCCTCTGACCAATCTTTCAGATAGCGAGCGTAATCTGCATAGGAGTCTTGGATGGCAGTTTTATTACATTTCAAGGAATTCAACAAAGAAATAGTGTTCGAGAGCGGAATGTTCTCGTACAAGTAAAATCGATCATGAGCAGTGGTTTCACGAGTTGCGAATTTTCTTCTAAAGTTGCACAAGTGTTCGTAGTTCGATTTGATTACTCCTGCATCGAAAATAGGTTCTCTTAGAAGTGCCCTTCTACCTGAGTACCCCCCATGCATGCTCGTACTAACGAACTTGCTTTTTGATGGACTCGTTGATCTAAAATGCGGGCTGTTCCTTAGTTCCAGAAGTATTTCGTCTGGCTTAAGGTCCTTGAAGATAGCATCTTTGATTTGAATTCGAAGATAACGATCTGCCTCCGCAATCTGACGGAAAACGTTCCGCAACCCATCTTGCATGTAAATTGAAACGAGATCCATGTAGGATTTTTTGTGCCCAAACCAGCGACCCATCTGTAGGACAGTATCGCCCATTGGCATTTTTGCTGTTCTTCCAAAGAAGGAAGTGGCCAATCCTTCAATGGTCAACCCGCGAGATAGAATTTGTCCACCTACAATGACTGCTGCTTTCTTTGTTTGAATTTGTTCTGGTGCATTTGAGTCGTAATGCAGACGCATACCTGAGTCACCACTGTTGACGAGATAGATGTACGGACTACCTGGATAAACATCGTAGTGTTGCGAACGATCATTTCGAATCGGTTCTTCTGTAATCTGGATACAATAACGCATGAATGGTTCTATTTCTTCAAAATCCAAGTGCCCTCGTTCAGGCTTCAACCTTGAAGTTTTGTAGACTTGTTGTTCCCACATCTTTATAAAAATGTGCGTAGAAGGCGATGAATTGATATCGAATTCATCCCATGCTTCAGTCACTTTGTTCCAAGCAATATCGACAATTTCACGAGAAATAATTTGATGATCGTTCAATCGCGATAAGTGAATCATTGTTGCAAAATGGGGATATTCTTGTTTGATTTGCAGCAAACTTGGATAATCCTTTGAACTTCTCTTTTTCTTCCAATAATCGCACCATGTGATTCCGCAACCAATGATGTAATCGACGAGAGCATGAATCAACGATGGAGGAATTGGTCGGATTGAGTCACGAACCTCTTCCAAGAACTTCAACTGCTGCTTGTCTTGATTGGTTTCACTTTCACGTGGATCGATGTATTCGCCACCCGTTCCTGATTTATTTGGCATCCAGATTCCCAAGTCTTTACCTTGAGGATCCTTCCTGTAGTGAGGCCACTCGTTTCTTCCAATTTCACTCAGCAGATAATCATCATATTGCCAGAAAACATCCCATGCACCAAGGTAACTTTGCGTCACAAGTTCGCCATTACCACCCTGTTCTGCGTATGGTTCCAACAGCCAAAAGAAATCTTTGGGATAACCAACCAAATCTCTTGGATCTGCGCTCAAACATGCTTGAGGGGTTGCAGTGTAGGCCACGTAGCAATTTCGAGGGATTGTTTCCCGTAGTGTTACAAGTTTCTTGTGAATGGATGGTTCATTTGTGATTCGGGTTTTTTGACTTGCATAATCTGCCTCATCATCAAGAATCATTGCAGGGAATTCCTTGTTCACGTCAAAGCCATGTTCCTCACAAAACGATTTCAAAAGTATGAGTTGATCGATTAAATTCTGCAGATGATGTGTCTCTTTTTTGATAACAATAATATTCACGTAACCCGGTTTTCCGGTCGTCAATCTTCTCGTTTTGAAAGAACCTGTGTAAGCGTTACCAGTCGATCCAAAATCTTCTTTCCAAGTTACGGAGTGTATGCCCTCTTCGGTAGAGACGCCGTTTATGAGTCCAAATGAAGTGTTGATACGTTCTTGGGTTTGGTTTCTCAATGAGGATTTATCTCCAGCAAGCAAGATAAACAACTTGTAACCTGACAATATTCCCATTGAAATCAGATTAATCATGCTTGCAGTTTTGCCTGATTGAACCATTCCATAAACGAGACCTTGCTTGTTTTCACCCCAATCTTCTGGATTGTTGCACCGGCCTAGAATGTGTAATGTGTTTTCTTGAATGTCGTGAAGAACGTCTGGATCTTTGATGCTAAGTTTTCCTTGAACCTTCTTGAAGAATTCATGATTTCTGAAAACCTCAGCTTGCTCATCATCAATCCAGCCATGATTTGTGTACTGCGAAAGGGGACCTGGATCGGAAGGGTTCCTGAGATATGCTTCAGCAAATTCCTCATCCTCATTCTCAAAATCCCAGTGAGGGGGAGTTACGTTGCTCGGTTTTGGGAATCTCCTAAGTAATTCTTCCTTTGCAGGTTGAGATATTTGCAATAACTCAACGTTCTGGACCAGAGCATCGTAATTCGAATGTGCAACGGAGTTATGGACCAATTCAATTAATCCAACATATGGCTCAACCTCTTGAAGAACTTCCAATGTTACTGACATTAATATCACGATCTAACCCGCAGATCCAATAGCAGTTGATCAATGTTCCTCCACTAACTCTAAGCATCTCTGTCATCAGTGGGTGATTATGGCAAAGAAACAATTCCGAGTTGCGGAACTCTTTGCGGGCGTTGGTGGCTTTCGGCTTGGTCTTGAGGGACCCCCCTCTGAAGAATGGGAAACTGAAGAACTAAAGTTTGAAAATACGGGTTTCAAAGTGGTATGGAGCAATCAATGGGAACCTGGAAGCAGTAAACAATGGGCTTCAACAATCTACGAAAAACGGTTCAAACACGGACTCCATTCGAATGAGGATATTCATGATATTGCCCTAAACAAAGGTTCCTTGGTAGACACAATTAGAGAACGAGTTCCAGAACATGATCTGTTAGTCGGGGGTTTTCCGTGCCAAGACTACTCCGTTGCACGTACTGTTTCAGGTGAATTAGGAATAAAAGGAGAGAAAGGAAAGTTATGGGTGCCTATAAAAAACATCATTGACCACTCAAGGTCCAAAAATGGACAGAGACCTTTGAAAATGATTCTTCTCGAAAACGTTCCAAGGCTACTGAATTCACCTGCGTTGGCTAGAGGCAGAAACTTTGCATTGATTCTTCACGAGTTGCTACAAATGTCATATCATGTTGAGTGGCGAGTGATTAATGCCGCAGACTATGGAATGCCTCAGCAGCGACGTAGAGTGTTTATTCTTGCATATCGAAATAGCAATTACGGAACCCCGGATACAAACGGAAAACCAAATTATGGATGCAGAAAGGCTGGCGCTAGAGGACCAATGAGGAAGTGGTTGCTAAACAAAGCGGAGAGAGGGGCTAATCCAAATTGGGAAGTGGGGCCATTTGCAAAAGCATTTCCTTGCGATGGAGATCTCCCACCAAAGGCAGAATTTCTTCCTGCTGACCTTGAAAGTTTTACAAAAAAGGACTCACCATTCGGTAATGTTGGCTATGCTTGGAAAAAGAAAAAACACACCATGCCAGATGGTACTAAATTGACTGATGTAAAAATGTACTGGACAACAAAGGCGGAAGTCACACCAAACTGGAAGATGAAGTTGAAAGACGCACTCGAAACTGATTTCGACCCAAAGTACGAGGTTGACGCATCAAGAATTGAGGAATGGATTTATGCGAAAGGGAACAAAAATGAATTTCGAATCAGAAAAAGCGATCGAAAAAACGTCGACCCAGATTTACTTGAACTCTATGATTTTTGTATGAACGCAGATTGTGGAGAACGCGCTAGCCTATGGACCCTACATCGTGATAAATTCCTAAAAGAAGTAGGTCTGAATAAGTTCTACAGATATGATGAAGGCATGATGGGCTTTGATGATATCGATAGCCCTTCTAGGACTGTTGTCACCGCAGAAATCGGCACTTCACCTTCGCGCATGCGTCATATATTCATGGTCTCTCCAGGCAGGTATCGAAGGTTATCTCCAGTTGAAACCGAACGACTGAATATGTTTCCAGATAATTGGACGAACATAGATGGCATCTCAGATTCACGGCGTGGATTCTTAATGGGTAACGCATTGGTTGTTGGAATAATTCAAAGACTGCGGGAACCTCTCTACGATTTGCTCAATTCAAGAGACAGTTAGTCCATGTCTCTGAACCAGTCAGGCATGTCCGAGTATTCATCTTCCTGGGATTCCGATGACTCTTGAGGCTCAGTATTCTGAAACCGATTCCATTCAAGTTCGACATTGATTTGGTCTTGCGAATTCCATAATTGTGGAGAATCACTGGCTGTTGCCCAAATGTGGTATTGGGTGATATGGCCATTTTCAGTGACTTTCTCTGCATTCTCAATACAAATGTCCAATGCTTCTTGCGAAAGTAGTATTGTCCCATAATTGCTCAAAATCAGACACATGTGAGAAACTCCATGCAGTTTCATTCGTTTGATTTGAGAAGGCGTAATAGTATACCAGAACTTCTTGTGCTCTTCTTGCTCTTGATAATATTTTGAATATTTGAGATACAAAATATTGCCATTCTGCATTCTAAAATATCTGAACAGGCCTTCTTTACCGACAAATCGGAGTCCCAATTCCTCAATGCATAATTCAACACAAGGACCGATCAATGTTGGGCCGAATTCGAATGGACCAGATTCCATCTGAGATTCGGCTACATCATCCTCATCTTCGTTTGACGGAGGAACATATTGCAACTCCTGACCTGGAAGAGTGTGCGTCATCTCATTTTGAGTGTACCAAGCAGTGAAATGAAATGTTGAGGTCTCTTCTTCCCATTCAATGTCTATGAACTCCCAAAATGGGATTAGGGATTCAATTGTTGGACCATTCAAACCATGCGACTTTCGCTCATCATCTCGAAGATACGTCATCTTGAACGCTTCTTTCAACCATGAAACTACATCTTCTTCAAAATACAGTCGCATAACAGGAAGTCCTCCACGAGGTGATGTCGTGACACTTGCAGTGTGTCTTGTGAACTTACCTTTCCCACGATTTATCGAGATGATAGCTTGCGACATTGGATGATTTTTTTCTTTCTCGGGAAATCTTCCACGGATTTTAAAGACGTTGTCCACAACCCATTTTGGAATCACTGTACAGCGATCATTAAACATCGACCCATCCATCTTTTTCCGCCACAAAGGAAACTTAACATTGCTTCTTTCATTTGGCATGGAATCACCTCCCATCAATTGAGAAATCGTTGTACACCATCTTTGAATTCCACCGTCGTCCCAGCAGCCTCAATCAAGGTCTGTTCATGCTTGAGATGTGTTTCGAAATCGTTGAGTGTTTGGACATGGAGGAGATGTTTGGTTGCTTCTCGGAAGTGATTTCCCCATTGACTCCAATTGGTTGCAATTTCGATGGATCGGTTGATGAGTTCGTCCTCATTGACGACTTCATCGATGGCTCCTGCATTGGCTGATTCTTCTGCATTCCAAATCTGATTCTCAAAGAAGAATTGACGACTTCGTTGTTCGCCTACAAGACGAGGAAGGAGCCAGGTAGTTCCTCCATCGGGTGAAAGGCCGATGCTTGCATAGGATGCTGCAAGTTTGGCTTTTGGTGATGCAATTCGTGCATCGCATGCCAATGCAAGACCGAGCCCTCCGCCAGCTGCTGCTCCATTGATGGCTGCAACAACGATGGTTGCTGATTCTCGAATTCGCATCAGCAATGGGTGGAGGATATTGGTGAAATCTCGGATGAGTTGTGGAGCTTCATTGGCTTCAATGGATTCCTGAAAGGCGTTGATATCTGCACCTGCAGAGAAGAATTTGCCTTCTCCAGTGATGACCATGCCTTTGATCTCTGGATTCTTCAGTCCCTTATCGATGGCATCAGCGATGATTGGAAGCGATTCTCTCGAGAACGATTTGCTTGCAGAAGCACCCGTTAATCGAACGATTTGGATTCCATTGTCACGGTTTTCGATTTGAACCGTCATGTCTTCACCTCAAAGTTTGACGTTAACGTTCTTGACTCGAGTGTAGAAGCGAAGTGCATCTTGGCTCTGTTCGATTCCAATTCCTGATTGCTTCCAGCCAGTGAAGGCTGTCTGTGGGAAGGTGATTGGATACTCGTTGATGGAGACCATTCCGGATTGGAGATCTCGAGCGAAGCGGTGTGCTCGGCTCAAGTCGTTGGTCCACACACCATTGAGAAGACCGAATGGTGTGTCGTTAGCCAGAGCAAGTGCTTCTGCTTCTTCTGTGAACTTGGTAACTGCAAGAACTGGTCCAAACAGTTCCTCTTGGAACAGAAGGTTGCTTGCATCAACATCAGTGACAACAGTTGGTTGCATGAAGGCGCCATCGCCTTCAACGGCTGCTCCACCTGTGACAACGGTTCCACCTTGTGCGAGACCTTCCTCGAGCATGCGAAGAACATCAGCACGGTGGTCGGTGTGAACAAGGCTTCCAATTCGAACACCTTCGCTCATACCTGGACCGATTGGCCACTTGGCGACTTCTGCAACAACTGCATCGACCAATTCGTCATGGACGTCCTCGTGAACGATGAGACGAGAACCAGCCCAACACATCTGTCCTGCATTCATGAAGATTCCAAAGCAGATTGCTTTGGCACAATATTTGAGATTTGCATCAGGGAAGACAACGTTAGCTCCCTTTCCACCCAATTCGAGTGTGACTGGTGTGAGTTGTTCACTGGCTTTGGCCATAACCGCTTGTCCTGTTGGGACTCCACCAGTGAGAACGATTCCACCGATGTCTGCATGACCTGCAAGTGCATCTCCAATCAGTCCACCTGATCCTGTGATAACCTGAACGACGTTTTCTGGAAGGCCGACTTCTGCTTCATGCATGGCTTCGAGCCAAGCGATGAGTGAAAGCGGGGTCCATGATGCTGGCTTTGCAATAACGGTACATCCTGCTGCAAGAGCAGGTGCAATCGAGCGAAGTGCGAGTTGGAGTGGGAAGTTCCATGGAACGATGTGTGCTGTAACGCCAACCGGTTGTCGAAGTGTGTAGTTGAGACGGTTACCAGGAACTGGGATGGTTGATCCTTCGATTTTGTCTGTTAGACCTGCGAAATATTCGAACGTCCATGCTCCATAGCGGATTTCAGACAATGCTTCTCGGAAGGTCTTGCCGTTGTTGCTACTTTCAATGGCTGCGAGTGCCTTTGCGTTTGCATACGTTGCTTGTGCCATACGGTTGAGCATTCGACCACGTTCTGCTGGATCCATTGCACTCCAACTCTTGTCGGCAAAGGCTGCTTTTGATGCGGCAACACAACGATTGACATCATCGAGTGTTGCTTTCGGTGTTGTTGCAATCGTTTCGCCCGTTGCTGGGTTCAGAACATTGTGTGTGTTGTTATCCGATGATGCGCACCATTGGCCATCAATATACATCTGCTTCTCGTCCATGTTCTTTCCACATCGATAGGCCTCATGAGCGATTCGGTCAATTATGTTGGCTAATAAGTCCGCCAATCAGTGGAATCGAATCCAATAGCCTCATGAGGGAGGTTATGCAACATAGGGTATGGTCGAACAGGTTGGACTCGCAATCGAGTCTGCAAAAGCCATGAGCCAAGTTGCACCCCGTCTCCTCATTCTTGCAGGTGTGAACGGTGTTGGGAAGTCAACTGCAGTCCGAGAAATTGCGGCATCGTCTGGATTTTCACGAGTTGTTTCGACGGATGCAATTCGTGAAGTCATGCGGGCTTGTATCAACGCAGACGACGATCCTGCACTGTTTCGCTCGTCCTTTTCCAAAGGAGAGAGCGGAGAGCCTGTTCTCGATTGGCAACGTGCTTGTGAATCCGTCGAACCAGGCATTACTGCAACCATTGAACGTGCATGTCGAGAAGGGATAGACTTGTTGCTCGAAGGAGCGCATATTGTTCCGAGTAATCGTCTCCTAAGAACATGGAGAGAAGCAGGAGGTATTGCTGTTGGTTTGTTGATGCAGGTTGAATCCGAAGAAAAGCATCGTGAGATGTTGAAAACACGTGATGTGCATACCTATCGAAGAGCAGAACGATATCTCGCAAACTTCGATCGAATTCGTCGTATTCAAGAAGGCCTCCAAGAGCGTGCAAAGATTGCATCATGGCCTGTTGTTGACCCATCATGGGGTAGTGACATCGACCGAATCAAGCACTTCCTCAACCTTGCTTGGAACGAGCGATATTCTTGATGTTTAGTTCTTCTTGCAAGAACGGCACAACGCCCTAAACCCAACATCTGGATTTCCTACGAGTGAAGACGAGGTTCCACATCGCTCACATCGTTTTCTTCGTTGGCTCGAGTTGCAACGTGTGCATCGAGAACCAAGAAGGGGTGAATGACAGCGGTCGCATCGCTTCATGGTTATTCTGTTTCCGACTGGATATAAACCTGATAAGGATCGATGAATCAAATCACAGTTCGATAACAAACGCAATCGGTTTCATCAACATGGCATCACTATCAGAGATACCGAGTTCAGCATCGACTTGAATTTGATTCGAACCTAAATCAGTGATTGTGATGTTGATGAGTTTCACTTCGATTCCAATGATTTCTCCATGGTGGAGAAGATCTTCATGCGATGAATCCATGGCTTGGGAGACCGATTCGAGGGCTGAAACACCGTTGTCAAACCATACTTCTGCACGTGCTTCAACAAGGCCTGGCAGAACGTCTTCAACATCTTGTGTGGTCTGGATAACGGAATCGCTTGCAACATCGTGAGGCACGGACATCCCTGCAAGTTTAATGGCAAAGATGGCCATTGAAAGCAAGGACATCATGAGAACGACGCCAGTCGCCAAAAGCATCTGCGCTTTGTCGTCTTTTTGAGGAGATTGCATCAGGACACACCTCCACGAGACCATACATCGAGACTGATTGTCCAAACATCAGTATCGACCACGAGCAACTGATGCACGGTGACCGTAGCTCCATTGGGCGTTCCTATTTCCCCATAGGGTGTTGCAGGCATGGCATTTTGAGCGAGCCAGCAATTGGCTTCCTTTCCTATTGGAAGCATGTCTTGGAGGAGCGTACAAGCATCATCGAAGGCATCCTCTGCTAACAATTCGTGCAAACGGCTGTCTCCGATGAGCTCAGGAGGAAGTGCCATGGAGGCGATGATCGAATCCTCACCTGCAGATTCAAGTGATGCATCAATGGCAACAGAACGTGCATCAGGAACATTGACGCGAATGAGGAATGTTGCTGACATGAAAAACAGCCAGAACAGTGTCAGCATCTCAAGAATGTGGACTTGAGCGTCTTCATCCTTACGCACAACATCATCCTCCCAAATTGAGAGGTGCGGGTACGAACGTTCCAACCGATGGATTGAGACCGGGTGTTTCGGTAATACCGATCAAACCTGGCGAGAACGCAATGACGTTGAAGACAACGAGTGCAACAAGGATCATCATTCCTGAATGTTTGAATCCGGCAGAGAATCTTCCTGTTGCCATCAGACCTGCCATGCATCCGTTCCCGATGGCTTGCATGGTTACACCATAATAGAAAATCGTCAAGAAAAACAACGGATCGACATTCCGAATCTTCATGTTTCCAATGTTTTGGCCACCGCCACCATCATCGGACGAGTTCGAGTTCGCAATTGCAGGAATAAAGACCGTTGAAAGAACAACGATAACCCCGAGGAAAACGAAATACGACGTCCAAATAACAGCGATGTAGGAACCAATCGCTCGTTTCCGTTCACCTTCAAGGAACTTGATTTCACGAGAGTCGTTGGCTGCGGTGACCAGAATATCCGAAATCTTTCCACCAGCACGGTCGGCTTCAGAGATCAGCGAAATCGCACGTTTGACCAGTGGCGTACCGACACGGTTTGCGAATTGGAGAATAACGTCACTGAATTTGATACCCCACGACAGTTGATCACTCATCTTCTTAACTTCGTCATTCAGTGCGCCGTATTCAGACGTCGCCAGCGTTTGAACCGCTACCGTCATGGAAAGACCACCCTTCCAGTATTCTGCAAGGTCTCGAAGGAAATCAGGGAACTTTTCTTCAATTTCGTTCTTCTTGTTCTCAACACTCTCCCAGTAGAAGGAGGCTGGCCAGAGGAAGAAGAAGAACATCAAACCGAAGAAATTGAGGAAGATGGTCGGATGAACACTCAGTGGACCAAGACTGAATTCAGGACCAATCCACAACGACTTGTTGTTCATGTTGGCAGGAACACCGTCAAAGTATTGGATTTCCATGTTGAATGTAAATTCATTGAGAGGAACGTTCTCAGTTTCGGATTTGACGATCAATTCGTATCGCTTACCAGCATCGATGGAATTCAATTCGATGAGACATTTATCCGAAGAAACACCTGTGTTGCCTTGATAGAAATCGAGCAATTCACCGTAGCGATCTCGAAGAGCAACCGTGTAGGTCACAGGTTCACTTGCTTCCGCCTCACAGGTCATCGTCAATGGCTGAAGTACAACTTCTCCCCCAGTGGCTTGAGGATCAACACCGGGTACGTCGAAATTCTTCCCTCTGAACAGAATGTCTTCCCAAGGCTCATCGCTCCACGTCACAATGTCTGGACTGTCTTGCAACAACGAACAGGATTGATTCTGTGCGTACGTGGGTTTTGAATTCCCATTGAATGCCTCGTTATCACCGGTGATGATTCCACAAGCGACGTTGGTGAACATTGGCTCACCGTTGCTTGTTGGAATAAATCCAGAGTTGGTTGCCCAAACAACAGCTGTCGTCATTCCAAGGAGGATGGAGACGAACAAGATACCGTACAACTTTGTCATCGTTGTATCGTCTTTGGGAAGGTCGAGGTTGACGACAATCTTGTTCTTCTTTTTGCGAGCCAAGTCTTGTCACCCCCTACATTTCTTGCTCCTTGCTTGCCGTGTACACGAGAACAGCATAGGCAACGTGAATCATTGGTACAAATCCAAGAACGATACCGTACAGCATGCCTTCAGACATTTCAGCACCTGAACCGGATACCCAGAACATAATGACGAGCATGACGATCAAGAACAGCGGCATCGCAACAGCGACAACGATGTAGGATTCTGCAAGGAGAGCAATCGATTCCAAGAATTGCCCGAGACGGGTTCGGTTTTCACGCATGTAGTGCTCAGCACGGTTGAGGAAGAAGAGTTTCAATTGACCACCAGCTGTGAGTGTACCAACCATTCCTTGGAAGAATTCGGTGAGCCAAACGGATGCGGCTCGATCAACACTCAATTTCATTGCAGTAATCAGGTCATAACCAAGCAGTGTGACATCACGATACACCATGGCAGCATCGTCTGCGACGTCACCGTAGATGTCCTTGTTCATGGCAAGTGAACGGAAAATCTTCGCAGGTGTTGCGTTCGCTGCTGACATCGCAGCGGTGTACGATGCAGCGTATGGGAGATATTTCTCAATCATATCACCACGGCGCTTTGCTTCTCGTTGCGCACCGCTCTTGTTGAATTTCCATGCAGCAAGCGGAACTACGAATCCACCTATCGCTACCAAAACCACCTTCAGGACTGGCGGGAAGACGCGTGTTTTGTAATCGGGACATCCGTTACCAGGCTTTGACTCGTCGATACGATCAGGAAACCAATACTCCCACTCGAAACACGGTGCTTCCGAGGCAGGATCCTGTTGACTTTCCCACAGGTCGATAACACCGATTTCTGGAATGAAAAACAATGCAACGAAACCTACACCAAGCGCAGTAATGACGATGGTCGTGACAAATACCGTGGCCAGATAGACCTCAGGCATCATCGGCATCGATGCTTTGACAAGATTGTCGGAGAGTTCTTTGTCAGCTCGAGCACGCTTCTTGAAGATACCACCTAAGAGGCGGTGACAGATGCGTTGCCAAGCGGTTAGATCCATGGATTCACCTCAGCGTAGACCATCAACTCGGGCAAGAACTTCATTTGGTCGAACGTAATATTCCGTAACGATTTGTGACACTTGGTCGGCCTTTCGGATATCATTGAGAACAAGCCATTCGAGAATGCGCTTTCGGGTTCTCAACTCACGACGCATTTCGTCTTGTGAGAAGTTGATCTTGACCATGATCTTCTCAAGGACATAGGACTTCCCGCTGAAGATGAAATCGTCTGAGGAAACGTCCCAGCGGAACACTTCGTTGGTGATGACTTCCATCGAATTCGGATCGATACCGACAATCTCGACGATCTGCTTGGTGCGTCGAACACGTCGTCCGTTGATACGGGTTTGAATTTGAATCGAGCAGGCCTCAAGAGCAGGGAGCAGAACACGTGGAATATCGATTGGTTTGTTTTCCAATCGGTGAACAAGGGATGGAACGGAGTCAGCGTGAACCGTTGAATAGGCGCAGTGACCTGTTGCCATCGCTTGGAACAGAACGTAGGCTTCCGCACCACGAATTTCACCCACAATGATGTATTCCGGTCGTTCACGCAACGCTGCTTTGAGCAACTCGAACTCTCCGATTTCACCTTCGCTTGATTCACCACCAAACCCTTGTCTCGTCAGACCTGGAACCCAGTTTGGTTGTGGGATGTTGACTTCACGAGTGGATTCGATTGAAACGATCTTCATTTGCCATGGGATGAAAATACACATGGCGTTGAGCGTTGTTGTCTTTCCTGAAGCAGTACCACCGACAAACAGCATCGGAACTTCGTTCTGGAACGCAATCCAAAGATAAGCAACCATCAATGAAGACATGGTTCGGAACGCAACGATGTCCGCAGGGGAGAACGGATCGTCCTTGAACCGTCGAATACAGAAAGCGGAACCGCGAGTGGAAACTTCACGACCCAACTTCATGACAATACGGGAACCGTCCATCAGCGTTGCGTCAAGCAATGGATCTGCAACGGAAATGTGCTTACCACAGCGTTGTGCGAGTTTGATAACGTACGATTCGAGTGCTTCATCGGTATCCCAGACACAGGTTGTTTCGACCGATTCGAATTTTCGATGGTATGCGAAAATGGGGACACCAGTCCCGTCAAGCGAAATATCCTCAACGTTGGCGTCGTTCATGAGAACGTCCATTTGACCGTAGCCGATCAAGTCACGTCGAATGTAGTAGAACAACTTCGACTTGGACTTCTTGGTGATTTTCATACCATAGGATTTGATGACCTTGTCCATGGCTGTTCGAAGGTAGGCCTCGGGATTGCCATCAATCTCCTCGATGTTGGCAGTGAGTGAACGGATGAAGATGTCCATAATCTCTTCACGTTGCTCTTGTTCTTTCTTGGTCATTGGAGGCTCAATGATTTGGTAGATGATGTTGAGTGTTCGCTTGTCACGAACGATGCGCGCAAACGCATGAGGCGGCATGACGGGGTACTTGTCAAGCTCATCGTACTGGGCACGCTGTTGCGCTCTTTGTCGACCCTTTCCGCCCCCACCTTTTTTTCTAGCCATAACAAATCACCGCCGAGACGTTCCTTGACAGGTTGCGCCCGACTATAACCTTTGGTTGCCAAACGAGGTCAAGAGGCTCAGATAAGTGTGGCCAACCATGTCCGAATTTGGTTTTGAAATTGCATCAAATCATCGTTGTTTTCAATGAGGACATCAGCATCAGCAATGAGGTCTTCCAAACCCCATCCTTTTTCGCGTTCATCCCGAGCCTCAAACGTTGCAGTTCCACCATCTTCATCTCGGCCACGAGCCATCATTCGAGAAAATCGAATCTCTTTGTCGGTATGAATGGCTACGGATTGGAATCGATCGCCCCAAGTTGATTTGAATACGGCATATTCTGCTGTTCCACGAAGGCCATCGATGAGGACGAGTGGATGGGTTTCCAACAATCCATCAACGGCTTCTGTAAGACGAACAGCGAGAACATCCTCACCAAATTCTCTACGCAAATCAGAAGCAACTTGCCCGAACACTTCGGGGACAACTTCGAGTTCTCTTCGGGCGACTTCTTGGCGAACCATATCGCCCATGGACCGGACGGGAATATCTGCCTCAATGAAGACTTGAGCGAACTCGCCTTTGCCAGAGCCTGGCATTCCACAGACGGCCAAGACTCGACTCATGCTTGAAACGCCGAGGTGAGGACTCATCAATGTTGTTAGTTGTCAAAGGGCGATTTGCCCCAACGTCGATCCATTAATTTCCACAGCAGTCCACTCGCTCCAATAAGTGCGAGTGAAACGCCGAGCATACCCCAGAAACCTTGTTGCATTTGTTCGCTATCGAAGGTGACCGATTCAGCATCAAGGCCGTTTTCTCGAACTTGCGAGAACCAGTTCTGGTAGAATTCTGTATCACCTTGTGTGAACGAAAGAAGGAAGAGCATCAAGAGTGGGAAAACGGTTCCAATCCAAAATTTGGTCATAATCGCCCCATCAAAAATCGCTTTATTCGGGCGCAATCCCATCAAAAATGCGGTCAGAGCAACGATGTAAATTGAATTTGCAAACATGATGATAATACCGATTGGCAATGCGCCCCATTCATCAAGACGCCATGCCATGATGACGAGGAAAATCAACGAAATCCATGATGTAGCAAGGAAGTACACCACCACCTTGGCTCGAATCAATTGAGGGACGCTTAACGGAAGTCCATTCATGAAATCTGGAGAATCAAGAGCCGTCAACCATGAGTAAAAATTGAATCCGAAGAAGCCCAAAAATGGAGCATAAGAGAGTAAATTGATTGGAATTGGTGCCTCTGCAAAATCAACCAGCCATGCCATCCCAAGTAGCACAAGCAACGGAATGGAATAGGATACGGTCATCTTTTTCAAAGCACCAGATCGACGGAGGTCAACGAATTCTTTGGCAACGAGGAGGCGTACTTCACCCCGGCCGAGGAAATTCAGTCGACGATAGAACGGCTCGAAAAGATCGGCATGTTCGATGACTTTTGCCTCAAAATCATCGAGAATGAGGGCCGCTGAAACCAGACCTATGAGCGCACATCCAAGAAGTGCTGCAAGCACAATCCAAAGGGCTTGCTCGCGTTGAATGGCGAGTCCCCAAAGACCAAGATCGATATCGATGAGTCCGATGCCAACGGCGATTCCTAAGAAGACAATGAGGACAGGTCCTACGATCGTGAACGGACGTCCGCGCATCCAAAGTGATGAGGCAAGGAAGGAAATGGCCAACCCTTGGGCAATGGTCGTGAACATCGCCAGCCAAGTCCATGGCAAGGAGGACCACTTGAGCGGGGTCGTTATTGCGCCAAATTCTCCAAGAACGATGCCGAGTGCCATACCGAGTATGATTGGTGTCAGAATCAGTAGTGCATAGTAGACCAATTCTTTGACGAAAAAAGCATAGTGCGCCATTGAATTTGGTAATGGTTGGATGGCTGGTGTTGCAATGAGGTGGTTCTTGTTGCCATCCCGTTGAGAAATGGCTTCTCGCCCTCGGAATGCGAACGTTCCCATTCCTAAACTGAAAAACAACAACGGAAGGTGCAGACCAAATCGAAGTTGATCCCACGTGAACGATTTCGTATCCATATCCGAGGATTGTGCTGCAGAATCACCAACAAGGAACTGTAATCCGATGGTGGTCACCATCGTCACCAACGTCAGAAGCAAAGGAAACAAGACCACTTGTCGTTTCTTTGCGAAGTCGATGTTCTCTCTCCATTCCTCTCGAAACATGTATCGAAACGTGGTGGAGAAGGCTGCAAATCCTCGTTGCGGTTCGAGCAGCTTGACACCACCAGTTGATGTTCCGAGCGAGACTTTTGTCGATTCTTGAGAACGTCCTACAACATCATCCCAATCTCGAGAGACGATGCTGGAGGCTGGCATCATCACTCCTCCTCAGTGTTGATTCCTTCTTCTGTATGGCGTTCAACTTCCTCGATGGAATGACCCACAAGACGGATGAAGACATCTTCAAGTGTTTCATCATCAGATTCTTTCAAACCGGAAACAGTACCAGCAGCGAGAACTCGTCCATGGTTGATGATGGCCATTCGATTGCACATGCGTTCAGCCATTTCAAGAACGTGCGAACAGAGAAAAATTGTTCCTCCTTGGGCAACGTGATCAAGCAACCATTCCCTGCATTTGCGTTGATAGATCGGGTCGAGGTTTGCAAACGGTTCGTCTAAGAACAACAATTTCGGCTTGTGAATAAAGGCTGATGCAAGCATGACCTTTTGTCGTTGACCTTTCGACAAGTCCTTGCACATCGTATCTCGCTTTTCCTGAAGGCCGAACCAATCGAGCCAGTATTCGACCTGTTCGTCAAGGTCATCAAGACCCCGTAACCGTGCAACGAATTGAAGGAATTCTGTCGGTGTTAGGAACGAGGGGGGCGATTCCGATTCAGGAACGATGCCGATGTTCGCCTTGAGTTTCTGAGGAGATTGCTTTGCATCAACGCCCAACACTTCGATTTGTCCGATCGACGGTTGGAGTTGTCCGGTTAGGAGTTTGATGAATGTCGATTTGCCAGCTCCATTCGGCCCAAAGACGCCGAAGAATTCACCCGAGTGAACTTCAACGTTCAATGGGTGGAGCGCAACGAATTCGCCGTATCGCTTACCCATGTCAACTGCACGTACGAGGGGTTGTGCATTATCGCCCATAGCCTTACCAACCAACTTTAGGTTTTCATTCCTTGCTTGAACCACCTAAGTGCATCATCGGTGGACTCTTGAACTTCCGATGTTTGCGAAATGCATGACGCCCCACCAACATGATGTCTTGAGCATAGAAACCATCCCTGTGGACGCTTGCGATGATGGCACAGTCGTTGCTTTGGTGACCATTAACCGGCCGAACAAGCTGAATGCTTTGAACGCTGATGTGACCGCTGCCATGAAGGCCATGGTTGCATGGGCAGAAGCCGAAGAGAACGTTCGCTGCATCGTTATGACCGGAGCACAGCCGCTCGAACCTGAGGAGGGAAAGCGAGCCAAACCGAATGCATTTGTTGCTGGTGCTGACATTACCGAATTCCTAGGTGCTGGAAGCGAGGAGATCACCATCAAATTCACCGACAATGCCATTGAAGCCTTGTGGAATTTGAGCAAGCCAACCATTGCCATGGTTGATGGTTTTGCACTTGGCGGCGGTCTTGAAGTCGCTTGCTCATGCGATATACGAATCGTCAGTTCACGATCGAAATTCGGAACACCTGAGATCAATCTCGGACTTATTCCTGGCTATGGTGGAACGCAACGACTCGTTTCGTTGTTGGGCTACGGTAAGGCCTTGGAAATGGTGTACACTGGAGAAATGATTTCTGCTGATGAAGCACACCGAATTGGCCTCGTCAATCACGTTGTTGAAGCCGAAGACTTGAAACAGAGGACGATGGATATGGCCTGTCTTATCGCAAGCAAATCAAGCAATACGCTCCGTGTTGCCAAAGAAACAATGCGTTCTGCACTCGATGAAGGATTGACGGAAGGTGTTGCAACCGAAGCAAAGGCCTTCGCTGGTCTGTTCGATACTGAAGACAAGGAAATTGGTGTCAAAGCCTTCCTCAACCGTGAGAAGGCGGAATGGAAGCACAAGTGATCAAAACCCAACAATCATGTGCCAGGCGATAACAAAAATCGCAACATCTGCGATGGCATGCGCAACCCAAGCGACCCACACGCTTCGGTATTGGACGTAAATCCACGAGAATATGACGCCTCCAATGAACACACCGAGGGAAGCGAGAGCGTTCCCAAGTGGATCGATGAAGAAGGCCAAGGCAATGGTATGATGCAACGTAAAGATACCCGCTGAGAGGAGGATAGGAAGCCATTGGCCAGCAACCAGTTGTTCCAATTTTGATGTAATGAACCACCGAAAGACATACTCTTCCAATACGGAATTGATAAAAATCCAAAACAAGATTCCGAGCCCAAGTTTCCACGGAACAGTCAGTCCAAATGGCTCAAGAATATCGTACAAGTCCTCACTTCGAAGAACCATATCTCCCAGAAGAGCATAAGCGATGACGATGACGATAGCCATGCCCATTCCAAGCAGGGTCGAAACCATCCATCCTCCGTTTTCAGGAAGCGAAGAGGAACGCTGCCCACCATCGACCTTGATGTACCAATACGCAGGTAAACCAAACATCCATAGTTTGGTAAAAACAAACACTACAGCAGCGATCAAACCTGCCTTCAATGCAAATCCTGTGACCACTGAAATCGTTGGAGCGATTCCCACGAGAAGAAGCCCAATCAGAGCACGGCGCTTTTGTATCGATGTTGACTGGAGGACTGCTTCCATCAACAAGCCTCAATCATCGTCCATTTCCATCTTCAGTGCTGCCAATGCTCCAGATGGACTGGGAAGTTCAGGCAGAGGGAGGGGGTTACCGTCAGGTCCGATGAGTGGAGGGAGGGCAGGAAGCGCAGGTTCCGGAACCGATTCCTTGGTTACAACGGCTTCGAATCCAGAATCAAGTTGCGAACGATACTTCAACACACGTTGATCATCAATGCGGATGAATGTGGCTCCATAGATGTGACCTGGATCTGGATTGAGAGGTTCATCAAGCACGGCAAGACCATGCCCTTCGTTCTGTAGGATGGCGACGAGATCTTCTCGAACGACGTTTTCTTCCCACATTCGAGAGGTCGATGCTCGAATATCCGCCATTTGAGAACGACGGCGAGCTTCGATTCGAGCACGAATTTCGCTGTGCCTTGAGGCTCGTTCCTTCACAGTGGCCTGAATGTCTGCTTCTTCGACGGATTCCGGACTGACCTCAACAACATATTCATCCGCAACGTGAACGGTTTCAACTTCGACAATGGGCAATACGTCCATTGGGATTTCTTTTTCATCGTTCGTCGCAGCCATCGCAGCACGTTGTGCTTCCTGCGCAGCAAGAATCTTTGCGGCCTTTCGTTCCTTCAAGGACATGGTCTTTGAGGGCTCAGGAACGCCCGGTGTTTCCACTTCAGCGGCCGATGAATCTCCCACTTGAACACTCGTTGCTTCTGCGGATTTCAAAGCGGCAACAGGTTGAGCAGGAAGTTCAAAATTCGGTGAGCCGGACAAGATGAAAATCAAACCAAGAGCGACCATCACACCGATAGTAATCCACTGCTGATTCTCTTCCATTTGGCCAACAGTTACGAAATAGAACAACAGGGTTGCAACAAACGCCAATGCGATTGTGTTGCGTAAGAATCCCATGCCTATCGCTCCGTCCAAGAACTCCCTGCTTATGACGATGATGCCGCCTCGGTTGTCGAAAGCAATTCGATAAGGCCATCCAATGCTTTGCGACGGTGACTAAACTGTTCCTTGATCGAAAGGTCGACATCAGCAAATGTCAAACCCTGCGTGGAGTGGTTCTCTCCTTCCTTTTCGAGGTCATTCGGGATGAAAATTGGATCGAATCCGAAGCCATCATGACCGCTTGAATGCATGGCAAGAGTCCCCTGACATATCCCCTTTGAGACATGAACTTCACCATCGAGAAGGAGAGCGGCGACAGCTTGAAAGTATGCATTTCTGTTCATGTTGTCCTCCATGACCTTGAGCATTCCTTCGCAACCAAGCGTCTTCAACACGTAGGCTGAATAGACGCCCGGAAAACCATCCAAGTCTTCAACGAACAATCCTGCGTCCTCGACCAACAATGCATCTTTGGGATCAGGAAGATATGGTTTTGCTTGCTGAAGTTTTGAGCGAGCAACTGTTTCCAAATCATCGCATTGCGGTTCCATGATCTCGACGCCATCGACGCGTAATTGTTGGACATTGAAGCCGAGTGGTTCGAGAGCATGCTTGGCCTCGCGCACCTTTCCAGCATTTCCAGTCATGAACCAAACCGTACGCATGGGTTCGGCTTGACGACGCTTATTCATGGCTTTTCGGTTCTGTTGAGGCACGAACTTCAAGGTCTGTCCTGTTGAGCACTCTCCATGCTCCAACAAGTACTGATGGTCGCATTGGGAGGAGGAATCGGTGCTTCCCTTCGCTACATGACTTCGGAATGGATTTCCAATGATGGTTTTCCATGGGCTACACTCGGAGTCAATCTTGTTGGCTCGTTCCTGATGGGTGCGCTTGCGATTGGTCTGGCTGAAAGCGCGATTTCGAAGGATCTTGCACTGCTCCTCGGAACAGGTTTACTTGGAGGTTTAACCACCATGTCTGCATTTTCAGTTGAAACAATTCGGATGCTTGAACAGCAAGAAATGGGGCTCGCTGCGGGCTATGTTGGTGCAACAATGCTGCTTTGTCCGTTGCTTGCCCTTCTCGGTTGGAAACTTTCGGGTGCAGTCCTCGCCTCGACCTGAGGTTTAAGTGGAAGGGCGACGAGGGAAATACGATGTCCGCAGACCACTTGATTGCCAAATTAAACGAAGCCCTTGGATGGGAGTTGCGCGCCATCAACATGTATGCTCACTATGCTGCTTACATTCGTGGTATTCATCGACTTCAACTCGAACCGCATTTTACTGCCGAAGCCAACGAATCGATGGTTCACTCCAATATCGTCCGCTCAGCCATTGTCAAACTCGGAGGAGTTGCTGTGACTGAACGCAATCAAACGCCAATTGAACATGTACCATCGTATCTTGATATGCTCGCTGAATCCCTGAAAACAGAAACAAAAGCGGCCGAAGTCTATGGTGAACTCATGACATTGATTGAGGAAGCCGGCGATGCCGAGCTCTACGATGCGATCGAACAAATCTATCTTGCAGAAGTTCGAAGTGTTGAGGAACTACGACGATTGGCTGAATAATCAGACACGTATGCTGAGCATTCGCTCGAGAGCCAGAAGGGAACCTTCCTGCACCTCGCTTGATACAGAGATTTGATTGTGAACTTGACCATCGACGAGTTTCTCAAGAAGATCCATCAGATATGCGGGGTGAATCATGTACATGGTTGAACACGGACAGATTTCAGGATCGAGGCACTCAATGTGTTTGTCTGGATGATCGTCGGCGAGACGTGCCACCATGTTGATTTCGGTTCCAATGGCCACAGTCGAACCTTCTGGAAGATTATTGACGTAATTGATGATGTATTGCGTCGAACCATTTGCATCCGCCACATCCACCGTTTCTTTGGGACATTCTGGATGAACAACTACGACGCCATCGGGATGCCGTTGTCGGAAATCAGCGATTTGACTCGGCTTGAACCGCTTGTGGACGGAACAGAAACCATGCCAAAGAATGATTCGAGCGTTGGATACATCGGAACTCGCACCGATGCTTGGCGTCCATGTAGGCATTTGTTCTTCTGTGATTCCCATTCTCAAACCGGTGTTTCGCCCGAGATGTTGGTCAGGGAAAAAGAGCACAGCACCATTCGGTCCTGCCCGGTCAAACGCCCATTGCAAGACACCTTCAGCATTGGAAGAGGTACAAACAATGCCCCCATGACGGCCAACGAAATCCTTCAGGTCAGCGCTGCTGTTCATGTAGGTCACAGGAACAAGATACGATTCGCCCTCCATTGCAGGTGATGCAGGGTCTTCTTTGTTGATTGGATCCTTGAGATTCGTTGACGTGAGCATCTCCGACCACGCAACTTCAACATCAACCAGTGTTGCCATGTCTGCCATTGAACAGCCTGCACGTAAATTCGGGAGCATGACGACCTGCTCATCCGATGTGAGAATATCAGCAGATTCTGCCATGAAATGAACACCACAGAAAACGATGTACTTCGCATCTGATTCTGCAGCTTTTTGACTTAACATGAACGAATCTCCAAGGAAATCCGCATGCATAACAATGCTGTCGCGTTGATAGTGGTGACCAAGAATCAACAGGTCATCGCCAAGTTGTTGTTTCAATTCAGCAATTCGATCTGCTATTGCCATATCCTCGGGCGACATCGACGTCGAAGAGAAGTCGACTGCACACATTGCGAGTGAAACAGACATGCGTATCATTCTCTCCAACCCGCCTCCTAATTTCAACCCATTGCCATCGCTGAACTTATGAAAAGGAGGGATTTCCGATGAGACGATGGCATTCACTGCTGATGAGCGACTGTACCTCGGTGCTGAGGCCGAGGTGTGGCGAGGTTCATGGATGGGCCTGCCAGCCGTGCGTAAGCAGCGACGCCTTCGCTCATGGCGCCACCCGGACTTGGATGACCGTTTGGGTCGCCGTCGTATGCTTGCTGAGGCGAGATTGATGGTACGACTTTACAAGAGTGGACTCAACATTCCAATCTTGTATGACTGCGATATCGACGGCCAACAACTCGTCATGAGCAACGTTCCAGGAAACCCCCTCATTGACCTTCTCAACGATCGGGAATTGGATGATAGTACCGTTATGGGACATTTGCGTACAGCAGGACGAAGCATTCGGATGCTCCATCGTCAAGCCATTGTTCACGGCGATTTATCGACCAACAACATCATGATTACGCCCGATGGAGAAGCAGTACTCATCGACTTTGGTTTAGCCAAGATTGAATTTGAAACTGAACTTTACGGAATTGATTTGCACGTTCTGTTTGAAATTCTCGGTGCTTCGCACCCTCATCGGGAAGGGGCAATGGAAGCGGTCTTAGAAGGATATGCACAATGCGAACAAGATCTTGGACCAGCTCCGACTACACCTGGTGGTGACCCTGTTCCAATGAATGATGTGCTTGAACGGTTCGACCTCATTCGGACTCGAGTACGCTATCATGGATAACTTGAGTCGAACGTGTCTCGTCTTGACGTTGCATGATGTAAATGAAGGTCAATGCAATCAACAGAAGAACAGACCATTGCAAGACAATACTCGAATAGGTTGCCAATTCAGTGCCTCGATTGAGTACATTGATCGTAACTTCACCATCCTCTTTAACCTCGATGTAGGCCAAACCGTCCTCGAGAGCAATCGGATTGACTTGATCGATGGTATCTGATGTCAGTTGTTCAGAGTAATTTGTTGCAAGATTCAACTGATGAATTTCCCAATCCCCATATTTGTCGCCAAAACTCAGAGGGTTGTAATGATCCTTTGCTTCCCAAACAAGATAGCCATAACCGAGCGAAAGATTGCCAACAGGGAAGATTGGGTCGAATCCAAGCCATTGTTCACCTGTCAAACGATCATAAATGACCATTCTATCGAGTGCTGAAACGTTCATTTTAACAGCGATATGTCGTGAATCAAAAGCGATTTGATTGATGCTGGCATTCTGCTCATCAACGGCTTGACCCCATCCTTCCAGCTCAAGGTTCTGTTCCTCTGTGGTTGATGCATTCATGACAATGTTTTGGGAACCTGAGGCTCCGATTGTCCCGAGGTGCAACGTATCAGGTTGCTCCTTGGAAACGAAGAGAATCTCGATGCCGGAAACGGACATGAGTTGAATGGTCTCACCGTTTGGTAGGGTTGGAACCTGAACCGATTGCCCATCAATGTTCATCGCTTGCAGTAGATCATTCGCGATATACAGGACGACGGGTTTTCCTAGCAGTGCCGTCATTTGCAGTGACTGTATTCCCACAACTTCCTGTTGCAACAGAACCGTTTTTGGAGCATCGACATCAACCACACGCAACTCGCTTTCATTGGCCATAACGAGATAATTCTCGTACAATGCATAAGGTGAGTCCAATTGCATGAATGGTTGTGCAACTGTCGTTGGAATGGACAACGGATCTGCAACGTCATGAATCAACACGATGGCTTCGCCAGACTGATTGTCCATCGTTGCCAACCAACCTTCCGACGCAACAGCGCCTTGTGCTGACTGTACGCCTTCTGCAGGAAGTTCGTTGTGTGTGAAATCCCAGGTGATAACCGCTCCAGTCAAAATCATAATGACGATAATGAACGTTCCTGTTTCTTTACTGGTTGGCTTCATGAGTATCTTCACGTAGGCTTTGATTCGACTCGAAAGGATCGAGATTGAATGAGCGGGTCGTGTCAAAACAGTTGCGAGCCGACTGTTGATGGTTCGTTCATCGAAAATTTTCCATACGGAATCGTTGGTTTTGTCCATAAGCGAGACGCTAAATGCAGCGACCATCATACCACCAATGATGTCGACAAACCAATGTATTCCGAGATAAATAATGGCAAAGGCCGTCAGAATGATGTAGCCCAAAGTCATGTTTTGGAAGCGACGCCAGCGACCATCGTGATCGTACTTACGGAAGGTGAGCCAGATGGCGAATGGAACAGCGATATGCAACGAAGGCATGCAGTTCGTAAACGCATCGATACGGCGAAACCAATCCTCAATTTCAGGATTCAGTGTGTAAGCAATGGCATCCATATCTTCGATATAGAAGCCAGTGACTCGAACATTGAAGAAGAGATAGAATGGAATAGCAAGCAGATACACCCAGGCAACGCACAATGCAATTCGATCGGCCATCCAACGGTCATCGAAGTAGGTCACATAGAAGATTGATGCATACGTAATGAACATGAATCCTGCAATATAGAAATGCGTCATGAGGACGTCGAGCCATTCTGCTCGAAACGTATCTTGGAAAAGAACCACCAAATCGCCCTCGATGGCGTAGATGTACGGCGTCATATCGAGTCCAGTTCGAGCCATCAAAATTCGATCGATTTGGTCAAGCCAATCTTTGGCGTTGTAGATGGACAGTGCGATGAGTAGGTGCAACCAATATCGCCGGATGAAATCCACGAATCCGCTCAAGGTCAATTTCGCCCAAGGAGGCTTGAAGTACGGCATAAGGAAGACTCCAACGGCCAATGCCGAGATGAGCCAAGTGAGGTAGACGCCATCCACAATGAATCCTCCTTATGGTGTGGTGATGGCTTGTGCTCAAGAAACCTGCACCTGATTTTCGTTCTTTGGGACCGAAATCACCACGCACCGTGAACGTAAGGCCGTCCACGATCGGGGTCACGACGATGGGCAAGATCCCATATTCGTTCAAACCGATAGATTCCGCTGGAACAGCCGGTTTCCCATTCGAATGAGAGGGCATAGTTTCCAACGGTTCGAACCAATGGCTTCTGCTTCGGATACGCTTCAACGGTTCGGCGTAGTTGCATGCTTGTCTCATCTTCATTACGAAGCGGAGCGCATTTTGCACATGGGCAAGCATGACGCAAATCATCGTATGATACTGTGAACGCTGTTCCATCTTCGTAGGTGAGTTCCATATCGGTATCACGGCGTTCAAGACGGCGCAATTCAAGAATCTCTTCTGCCATAATCAGGCCTCAAATAATTTCAAGACTGGATGAACTCGCCCCATCCAACTGGGATTGAATAGAAGCGACAACATGAGAAAATGCGGTTGCTGAAGCGCCTTCAGGTTCGCTGACAATTCGGTGAACTCCGTCATCTCCGCCCCGAACAAAGCCAGGGTCAAAGGGTAATGCTCCGAGGAAGGGTACGCCAAATTCTTCTGCAGTCGAACGACCGCCTCCTTCTTTGAAGATGTCCAAAGTGACACTAAATCGACCTTCATCATCGCATGTTGCGCGAGCGGTTCGACCTGCAGGTGCTGCAATTTCAATGTCGGAGCCGGGACTTCCTTTTCCTTGGATGGTATATCCACTCATGTTTTCGACGACCCCGAGAACGGGAACCTTCAACGATGATGCAAAGGAGATGGACTTACGACTATCGAGCAAAGCAACGTCTTGTGGCGTCGTTACAATGACCATTCCGTCGATGTCTGGCAACGATTGAGCAACGGTCAATGGTTCATCCGACGTTCCAGGAGGGAAGTCGATGATCAAGTAGTCGAGGTTGCCCCATTCAACGTCACCAATGAATTGCTGGATGGCTCCGAGTTTGATTGGACCACGCCAAACCACAGGCGTATCTTCATCTTCGAGAAGGAACGCCATGGAGATGACTTTCACGCCGAGGTGTCCTTGCGCAGGATGGATGCGTCCACCTTCGACATGCAACTTGCGACCGTCGAGCCCCATCATCTTTGGAACGTTTGGCCCGGTGATATCGATGTCGAGAATACCAACCTTGTGACCTTGTTGTGCAAGAGCGAGGGCAAGGCCGGTTGAAACAGTGGACTTTCCAACACCACCCTTTCCTGAAAGAACCATGATCTTGTGTTTGATTTTCTTTCCAATCTCGGCCATGGCCATCTTTCGCTTCATTTGGGCATAGGCTTGCTCCATCTGCTTCTGAGCTGCAGCATCAGGAGCTTCTGGTGCCTCTGCTGGAACATCGTTTCCGGGGTTATGCATCGAAACCGGAGAATCGGACATACCCTATCCACTTGTTCTGCCTACTTCAATGCGTTTATTTTCCCTTCATGAGCAGCCACCAGCCACCATGTGTCAAACTCGTTGCAAGAAGAGCGAGCAGCGTTGCATCGATTTGGAAATTCATGTTTGTGTAGGCGTAGGCGATGCCGATCGAAAGTGGTATGCTGACAATGTAGCCAATTCGTTCGGATTGATTCATGCTCGAATCGATAAGCCAAAGCAATGGAGCGCAAAAGAAGGTCATAGCAACAAGAAGGAGAGCCACGAAACGGAACAGTAGGTTTAGGTCGTTCACTGCGAAGACAATATGAAGGACGAAAAGAAGGGAATAGGTCGAAGAAAACACAAGGATAGCCTTCATCGTCATACCTTCCTACCTGTTCTAAAGAGTCAACCTTGATAAGTTACATCACGAGGGTAAAATCATGCGACTGCTGTTCGTTTGTGTAGGAAATTCGTGCCGGTCACAGATGGCAGAGGGCATTGCACGCCACCTTGGACATGAAGCTGCCAGTGCTGGAACTCATCCAGCAAGTCAAGTTTCTGCGAATGCCATCACCGTTCTGGAATCCAAAGGAATCGACACACAGGGATTGAAGCCAAAGTCCGTCGACCTGTTTACGGCTGAAGATTTCGACATGGTCATTTCGATGGGCTGTGGCGTTTCTTGCCCAGCGATAAGAATTGATGAAGACTGGGGACTCGACGATCCAGTTGGTCAATCGCTCGAAGTGTTTGAAGCAACAGCCAACGAAATTGAGCGACGTTTGTCTCAATTGTGATTATTCTTCCTCGGCCATCTCGCCCTCACCGAGCAATTCGATGAACATACTACTGACCGTTTTGTTTCGACCATCATGGTCTTGAAGTTCAATCGAATCTGTCTCGATGTTCACGATGCTCACCTTTTCTGGAAGCATGGATGCGATGATACCATGTCGCCTTCGGCAGATTTCGGCAACATCGACGGCTCTACTGATGGCTTGTCCGCGTGCTTGCAAGCGAACCAGTCGTTCACCTTCCTGCATGGCCATGAGAACGGCTTTGACGTACGAAAAAGAGGGTTTTTTTCCAACGTAGACAATTCGGGGTTCGGTCATACAATGACATTGCACAAGCAGTATGTAAAGGCTCTTTCAGAGGATTTTGGTGCGAGCGCCGGGACTCGAACCCGGGTTCAGGCGTTGGCAACGCCCGGTGATAACCACTACACTACGCTCGCAGGTAGCAACCAACCCACCGAGCAGGGGTATAAACGATTGTCGGCGCAATTGGATGCTCACTGGAATCCAAATCGGTCCTGACCTTCTTTGGGCGGTTGTCGTTGCCGGAAATACACCACCAAACCGGCCAACAGGGCGGCAATACCAACCACGATAGCGATCAACGTCAACGATGTTTCATCCCCACCAGAACCGACTGTTCCATCATCCGTTTCCTCAACAAAGACGACGAAGGATGTCGGCGCTGTTGCATCACCAAAGGAATCCGATGCTTGGACAAAAATTTCGTGTGCGCTAATTGGTGTTGATGCACGAATTGAAGCAGCAGCGGTATAGATTCCATCGTTTGCTTCTCGATCGAGTCCTTGCCCATTGTCGTAAAGTGTGACCCAACGAGTCGATTGACCGAGTGGTTTGAGAACGCCTAAATCGGCGCGAACCAAAAGAATTCCATCTGTATCGTCGACTTGAAGTTCAATGGCCTGTTCGGAATCTGAATCACTACGCCGGAGTGGTTCTGTTGTCGAGAGCGTGAGTGTTGGTGGTGTGTTTTCGATGGTAACGACCAACTCTTCATCGGTTGAACTCGGTTGGAAGTGATGTTCTGAAGTCTGTGTTTTGCTGACGAGGATACTGGCGCCCAAATTGTCCGTGAGGCGAACCTTGAGAGGTCGTACACCTGGTGTCATGCCTTGAGGAATAACCAATTCACAAGCCCAAACCTCAACTTTGAGACAGGGTGTTTCTTCTCCGCCGTACTCTCGAAGGTCGACCACGATGGATTCGACCCCATGGTAATCGAGAACATCAAGGGTCATCAGCGTGGCACCACCACGAACCACGGTTCCGGGTTCAATGGTTGCACTCAAGATCCGTGGTGCTTGATTTTCAACAGTAATGTTTGTTGAAAGCGTATCGGATTCACCCCATTCATCAACAACTTCGACACGGATTGGCAATTCGCCTACCTGAGTCCCTTGAACTGATATCATCGTCGTCCATTCGTTGTCACCAATGCTTTGATCGCCATTCAAACCTCGGTCGTTCATCGAAACCATTCCAAGGCCAATCGAGGAAAGATCGACTTGAACGCTGACAATGTTCCAATCAGGATCATCGATGGTTGCGACAAGGTGCGCTGAAGACGCCCCTTCGCCAAACACCAAGCCTTCCATGAGAGACAAGTCGAGAACCTGTGGCGCATTGTTGTCATCAGCTGAAACGATGCTCGGTGAGAGAATAGCATCAACGGCTTGTGATTCATTGAGAAGAGCCGTTTCCCCATCATCACCGAATTCAATTTCAAACGAGCGGATCGTACTTGCCAGCAAACCTGTCAATGGCCCCTGATGGACGATGGAACCTGAGGCTGTCCCCGTAACGCCATCACTGTAGACTCCAGTCCATTGAATCACACTCAAATTTTTGGCATCTCGTGGCTCAATGGCTTCTTGTCCTGCGGTCACGGTCAATACGATTCCATCCTGGTCAAGGAGGCGTACAACATCACCCGTTTCCATAGGAACTGGTGCAAATCCAGCTTCTCTTCCGACTGAGATATTGCCGAGGGCTTCCTCGACCTCTGGAGGTGTCGGGTCTTGTTGAATTGGACTACGCTCTGGGCGCTCATCTCCGCTTGAAGGGTCGGGGCCTGTTTCTGTCCAAACGAGGCGCACCGTTCGATTGTCCCAGTCCGCATTCGTTGCTTGATAGATGTACGAATCGTTGTAATAGGAACCAGCACCACTGCCACCAAAGAAACTGCTTCCTCCAATGCCTGTGACGTTAAACCACGTCTCACTGTGAATAACGTTCACATCATGTTCAACCAGCGTGTGATTACGTTGTTTACCCGTCTGCTCGATGGTTTGAACAACACCAAACGTTCCTTGAACATCGCCTGATAACGTACCATCAACATGGACATCGTCGACCAACGTGATACCATCTTCGACTCGGGTATGGAACTTGTACACGGTCCCATTGACGACCATGGAAGCATTCTCTTCCTGATCTGTGAATCCAAACGTTCCATCCCCACGGATGAGGTCTAAATGGTCCACTCGAACGCCATCTTCCCAACGCTCGAGCGTCTCAAATTGATCGAGTTGAAGATTGAACTCAGAGCCTTCATCCCTGAGAAGCATATCAGCCGTTGCCTCAATTTGGGTGTGCTGGAGGACTCGAACACCATTCACATCGGTTGTTTCGAGGAGGAGCAAACTAATGTCACCATCTACATTGAATTGGCCACCATCTTCCTCTCCGTTGACAAGGAGGGCGCCAAATGCTTCCAAGCGCAAACGCTCGGAGACCACGTTATCAATGTTCGAACGGTTCAGGAGTGCGTCGACAACGGTGGCATTGATGGTGGTCACAAGGCCATCCTCCTCAAGTTGCAGGAGAATGTCTCCATTTCCTTTTGCTTGAATGACCTGAGACGTGAGTACGCCCGACGTCACTGTCTCGTTTTTCCAGAACGATTCGAAATCAAGGTTGAGTACCGTCGTTGAATTGCCCGTCGTCTCTGATGTAAACAACGTCCCATTTCCGAGTTCGTAAGCGTTGAGAACCTCGCCGATTCGCTGTTGCCAACCATTTCCTTCAAACAGCAACATGAACGATTGATTTCCATCGCTCGTCTGATAGTTCTGTTCAAGCGACCAGGACGTCGTTGTCGTGACTTCGTGATCAGCCATTGGTTGGTTCCATGAACCAACGGTGAACGTTCGTTCTTCGACAATTGGGGATGAGAGTGATGAACCATCGTGCCCATTGATGGTCACCTGAATGCTGATTGTATCGTTCCAAGCGACCGCTGTATCGAGAACAAGACGAGCTGTTAGGCTTGGTGTGTTCTCAAGGAAGGTTGTTTGAATGGACGGACTCAAGTCGAATGAATCACGAAGATGTTCGATGGTCACGTCGTAATCGTGGGAAGACGAATCTCCGAACGTAAGGATGTACGCATGTTCGTTTGTTAATGCCGAAGAACTGTTCCAATCCGTTGTGATCTCAACCGTTGGCACCTCTTCTGCAGAGACGAGGGATGACAGAGGCGTCAGCAGCAAAAGCAAAACGAGAACAATGCTACGGTTGCCGCTCATGATGTATTCTTGCCACCGCTCATCTCTAAGGGTTTGGGGGCATTGTTTCAAGAATCAAAGGTTCAAGATGTAAGCAAACAAGAGCGGTGCAACAATTGTAGCATCGCTTTCAACGACAAACATTGGCGTTGTTGCGTCGATTTTTCCCCATGTAATCTTCTCGCTCGGAGGTGCACCAGAATATCCTCCATAGGATGGACGAGATTCGGAGATCTGCCCGAACCATGACCACAATGGCACATCACGTTCGAGATCCTGATTGAGCATGGGGACAACACAAATGGGGAAATCACCAGCGATTCCACCACCAATTTGCAGGAAGGCCAATGGTGACGCTTGTACCTCGTACCATCCAGCAAGTTGTTTCATGTATTCAATTCCTGAAAGAACGCAATCAGCGTTTACTTCACCTTCCAATGAACGAGCAGCGAAGATGTTCCCCAGTGTTGAATCCTCCCAGCCAGGTACGAACAGTGGTAGGTTGGCCTTGCATGCTGCAAGAACCCATGATGCATCCTCATCTCCCTCGCATGAACCTAGGATTGATTCTGATTGAAGCACATCGAAGAAGTAGCGATGAGGTAACTGACGCCGTCCTTGGTTCGATGCCTGTTTCCACGCTTGCAATAGGTGCGATTCCAATTCACGAATCGCCTCCGCTTCTGGAATGCACACATCTGTTACACGATTCATTTTGTTGTTCAAGAGATCCACCTCATCCTCAAGCGAAAGCGTTCTCCAATTCTCAATCGACGTGTAGTGAGGGAAGGCCATCATTCGAAAGACGTCTTCTTCGAGATTTGCCCCAGTACAACTGATTGCAGCAACGTGGCCTTCACGAATCATCGGAGCGAGGAGTTTGCCTATTCCAGCAGTACTCATTGCGCCTGCAAGTGTAATGAACAGTTTTCCCCCGGATTCAAGATGCTTCAAGAGGGAAGCGGACATCTTGGCAAGTTCGCCAGCGTTGAAATGTTGGAAGTAGGATTCAATCGTACTTCGGATACTCATGTTCATACCTCAGGAAGCAGGAATCGTTCATTGCTTTTCTCTTGCATAAGTTCGATACTCGGGCAACGTTGCAAAAGCGCTTCTTTGATTTGGACGATGATCGAGTTGGGATCGGTTCTTCCGCACGTAAACGCGTCAATGGCAAGAAGACCTCGATCCGAGTAACAATGTGCACTGACATGACTTTCATCGAGAAGAACGACGGATGCGAATCCTGGAGGGGAAACAGAGCCATCAAACACATCGACATGGGCATGGACTTCTCTTGCGCCACTATGCTCGACGGCTTGTTTCATGATGGCAAGCATAGCATGACCGTCAAATGCTGAGGACGGGAAGAATCCAGTGTAATCGAGAAAAATGTGTTTACCATGGGCTGCTTTGTTCAACGTATCCACTCCTTGTTTGTTGTAGCGTTCCATTCTTGGCACGTGGTTTTCCGGGTATTCTCCACTCTGGCGCCGCCATAGAAAGTCGAATGACTTCTTTGCCCTCGCAACCTGAACGAGTATTTATCCTCTTCTTTTATTATCTGTCCGAGAATGAACGATGAACGACTGGTGGACGTTGTGCATGCAGTGGTCCCGCAGTCGCTTTCCACAATCCTTTCGACCGTGCATGCGCATGGCTAGCAACAACATTTGTTGCAAGCATGGCTGCTGTAAATTGTGTGAGCGGAGAATCGTTTTGCACCCCTATTTCATTGACATCAGCACTCACAACAACGGCGTTTGGAGCGTTAAACAAGGTCTGAATCGTTTCATGCACTTGCCAATACGTCAAGCCTCCAGGCACTGGTGTTCCTGTAGCAGGAACCAATGCTCCGTCAAGCCCATCGATATCGATGGTGAGGTGAACAGGTCCATCAATCGAAGACAGCGTTTCCAACCATTGAGTCCAATGATGGCCGCCATGACAAGGTGATTGCGTATCTTTTGCAAAGAAGGTCGTAATTCGCTCATCACCAATCATGCGTTGGTGCTCTTCTCGACTAAACGCTCGAATTCCAACTTGAAGTAACCTGCCAACTCCAGCATCAAGCGCGCGGGCAGCAGCACAGGCATGGGAATACTTCTCTCCATCCAACTCTTCACGAAGATCGCCGTGGGCATCGATTTGAACGACGGTCAGGTTGGAAAGATCATCTACGACGAGCGGATGGTGGCGAGCAGCTTCCATAATGGGGGGCAAAATTCCATGCTCTCCGCCCAAGCAAAGCGGAAAGCAATCACCTTTGAACCATGGTAGGAGGTAACCCACCATCGAATCCAGTTGTTGGAGAAGGGTTGGTTCTTCACCGTTCCAAGGTTGTATCGTATGAATCGAAAGTCCGGCAGGAAGATCATCGCCCAGTTGTGCATCATACAATTCCACTTGCGCTGATGCTTCAAGACAGGCTCGTGGCCCTTGAGCAGTCCCTTGCCCGTACGATGTTGTCAATTCGTAAGGCAGGGAGAGGATGGCAACATCAACATTGCCAATACCTTGTTCAAGCCCAAGGAAGGTTGGCACATCCTCGTCCTCCATGGTTGTGGCGACCTCTTTGCGCTTCTAAGCATTCCCAAATTCGGATGGAAATCTCTTCCGAACACTGGATTTCAAGAAAATCGGACGATGTGTTAATATACCTCGACGACCAATATACAATAGTGTTCTCGGGAGAAAACCGGGGGCGGGGTGATGAAGATGGGAATGACACTACAATCGTTGACGCAAGCAATACAACAACATATTGACACAGAGATGGATGCTGAGGTGGCTGCAGGCATGGCCGAGCACGCACTCGGATTTTTTGGATTTTACAATCGCATCATTGACAATGCGCTTGAACCAACCGATCGAAACCTGTTCTACATGTTCCAAGATTACGATTTGCTGACCACGGAATCTGAAGAGACAACGCTTTGGGACGGTCGTGAGTGGCGCATCCACTATTGGAAATTCAAGCCAGATCTCAAGGAGCGTGTTGAATCGTACATGCAACGACAGCGCAAGCCAGAGGACGTCGACCCTTTCGCTGACATTTATGGTACCGATGGTCAGTCCATTTGGACACGGGAGTCGGAAAAAGTTCAGAATCCAAACGCCTTTACCAGTGATTGGTGAAAGGACGTAGCAAGCGTTTTTGTTGGACCGTTGCAAGGCGATACCATGCGTGTCGCAGTTGGCCTTGTCTTGTGCCTGTTGCTGGCGGGTATTCCACCGACCGTAAGCGCTTCTTCAGAAAGCCAAGAAGCATGGCCAGGAGAACCGATCGACAATCACGTTCACATGACATGGGCTGCTTTGACCATGGAAGTCAATGAATGGGCTGATGACAACCCAGACATCGTACGCTTGGTCGATGCAGGAAGTTCTGAACTTGGAAAGACACTCTGGGTCGTTCAAATCTCGGATTGGTCGATGGAGACCAAAACCAACGGTAAAGCGAAAGAAATCGTCTACATTGACGGTGGACATCATGGAAATGAGTATCTCGGAACATCCCTTGCTTGGTTGTCCGCACAATGGTATATTGAGAACTGGAATCAAGGCAATGAGGAAGCTGTCAATGTCCTTCAAAATACCGAAATTCATGTTCTGATCATGCTCAATCCCGATGGAAACGATATCGACACTCGATGGAACATCAACCAGGTCGATTTGAATCGAAATTACGACCATTTTTGGAATACCTGCCCAACAACACAACCGGGAAGTGCCGCATTTAGTGAATCTGAGACCGCTGCGAATTCACAATACATGAACGACTACGTCTCCGATGCAGACCTCTACGTGACCATGCATACGGGTGTTTGGATTATGCTCTATCCTTGGGGGAAGTGGGCAAGTCAACCCTCGGATTGGGAATTGTTCTACGGCATTCGAGAAGAAGTTCAAGCCAACATCTCTGAAATCCCCATCCAAAATGCGAATCAGGGACTCTATCCAAATTGTGGAACTAGCCGAGATTATGGTTACGGCGTAATGGGTTTCCCGACCTTCACCTTTGAGACGGATGACGAGCAATTCGTCCCGGGCTCTGTTGAAGCGCTGAACGAGCGCCTTGCTGAAGAATTGGATGTCATGCGATACCTCATCTCCAATGTGTGGTATTGGCGCGCACGACTTGACGTACAGTCGATTCAAGTTTCAGACGATCACGTCGTTCTCGATGTTGACAACCTGGGTATGGCATCCACAACCAACGCAAGTTTGCAATTCGTCGATTCAAGTGGGGAAGTTGTGTGGACTTCATCACTTTTCTCGGTCAATCAAAGCAATTCAACAGTGGTGCAGTTGGACGCAACCAATCTTTCCTACTCCAGCGACGGAACGTGGCAGTTGTATTATCAAAAGCGTGTGATTGATGCAGCGAAATGGGTAACGGAACCTCTTGAGATGAATGCGACGATGATCGATGACGACGATGATTCGAATTTCCTCGTTGGCTATGGATTGTTCAGCCCAACAACGATTCTTGCTGGTCTGGCTGTCATCTCACTTCTTCGAAAAGAAAACGAAGATTTGGCTTAAATCGCTGAAAATCATTCGCAAGGTTTCAAGTGCCTCAAGGGGTTGGGCAATATCGGTGAAACCATGCAAATCAACGTAAGTTCAAGTCACAACATCGATGGAACCCTCATTCTACCTCTTTTTGAAGGAACGGATATCGTACCAGAAGCACATGCTACTGGAATGCACGTTGCTCTGAAGGGACAAATCAACCGAGTTCTCGCTGATGGTGATTTCAAAGGGAAAGCCAAGTCTACCATGTCGCTCGTTGGAAGTGAAGGTGGCAAGGCCATGCTCGTTGGTCTTGGAAAAGAAGACGATGCTGATGTCCACGCCTACCGAAAGGCAGGAGCTGCCGTTGTCGCCGCTCGAAAGAAAACGCACGGTACTGACCTTACAGTACGTTTCGCCGGCGCAAGCATCGAATGCATGGGAGCATTTGCTGAAGGCATGCTGCTTCGCGATTACTCCTACGACGAGTACAAGATGCAGAAGGAGGAGGACAAGGAAGCAGAGCGTAGTGTACGCATCACCTGTGATGAGGGTCAAGAAGAGGCTTTACAAGCACTCGTCAACATCCACATTGGTGTTGCATCCGGCGTCCACCTCTCCAGAGATCTCGGCAACTGCCCACCAAACGACATGTATCCTGAGGCGTTTTCTGACATGGCTTGGGAATGGGCAAAACAATACAACAATGTCGAAGTGACCATCATCAACTACGAGCACGCCATGAAGGCGGGTATGGGTGGTCTCGTTGCTGTCGGAATGGGGTCATCTCGAAAGCCATGCATGGTCATCTTTGAAATGAACAAGGAGAAACCCGGTCGCTGTCCTCTTCTCGTTGGAAAGGGAATCACCTTCGATACCGGTGGCATCTCGCTCAAGCCAGGTGCGAACATGGACGAAATGAAGTACGACATGGGTGGATCTGCCACTGTTTTCGGAACCATGCAAGCTCTCGCATCAACGGGATACGATGGTAAAGTGGTCGGCATTACCTGCATGGCTGAGAACATGCCTGCAGCGAACGCACAACGTCCAGGGGATGTTATCACAACACTCTCTGGCAAGACCATCGAAGTTCTCAACACGGACGCAGAAGGTCGGCTCGTCCTCTCGGACGGTCTTTGGAAGGCTGGTGAATTCGATCCTGAATTTATCATTGACTTCGCAACGCTAACAGGTGCTTGTGTTGTTGCACTCGGACATGAAGCAACAGGCCTCTGGTCGAACGATGATGACTTCCGTACCAAGATTCACGAAGCAGGAAACGCTGTTGATGAATTGGCGTGGCCAATGCCTCTCCTACCTGCCTTTGAGAAAGAAATGACCGACTCGAAGATTGCTGATACACGCAACCTCGGTGCTGGTCGCTGGGGCGGTGCAAACACTGCAGCAGCGTTCCTCAAGCAATTCGTTCCAAATCGAAACTACGATGAGGATGGTGAACAAATCACATGGGCTCACATGGACATTGCTGGAACCTACTGGGGTGCCAAGACCAACACCATGGTTGGCAACGGTGCAACCGGTATTCACGTCCGCACCATGTACCACTTGATCACCAACTGGAACAACTGAATGTGATGGTATGCGCAAGCCTGTTCTCTTCTCGGGAATGGTCTGCCTTCTCTTCGTCTCAGGCTGTCTTGGCTCTGTCTTCGATGAGAAGTTTGAAACGAAAATAAACGTCGAAGTAAGCGAGGAACGCTTGACCATTGAAACCGTTTACGAACAGGGAGAACGAATCTCCTCGTCCACTGAAACGGTTCGCTTTGAGTTCTCAGGTTCAACTTCTGATGGATCGATTCAGACCTTCGGACTCATCACAGATGACGGTCGCTCCTTCAGTATTGATGCAACCAAGGAGCAGACGATATCGGTTGGTTTCGAACATCATGGTGTGTACACAATCGAATTGTTTGCCATTGATTCCAGCGAGAACAATGTGACAACAAGCAAAACGATTGTTGTTGAACAAGTCATTACCTGGACGGAAGAAGGGAGTGGAAACCCTCAATCCCTCTTTTTTGATGCAACTCCAGGAAACGATGGTTTGTCTCCCTCATACCTCATTCTCAACTCTACGGCTACCAACCCATCCCCAATCTTCGAAATCAATGGAAGAGATGTTGATCTCGAATGGGTAGTCATCAATGTTGATGGCCCATGCATGGGCAACCGAGAGATTGTCGAAAATGGAGACAGTATAACATGGAATACGCTTCATTTTGCCCCTGTTGACATGCATGAAATCGAAATGACGATTCATGAGGGGCAGGATGATCTCAACATCGAACACGTTGTTGCTCTTCGATATACGGAATGAATTCACGCAATGAATTCAACTTGGCCTGTATCTACATCGTAGATTGCGCCTTCAATAACAACATCCGATTTCAGCATGGGATTGTTCTTTAGAGTCTTAACGTCCTGAATCAGTTTGGCTTTCTGATCCGAGATGACATCAGGATAGTACTCGCTGACATCAGCCCCAGTATTCGCATGTACCACTTCTCGAACCTTCTCAAGTGTAGCCGCTGCCATTCCACATCGTGTATGTTGCATAATTAAGATTCGATCGCACTCAAGTATGTTGTTAGCGATAACAACATCTTTTTCAACTTCTGGATTGACTTGGCCTCCTCCATTTCGGATGACTTTCATGTCACCAAAGGTCAAACCTAGTGCTTGATGGGGAACGATTCGACAATCCATACAGGTGATCAACAACATGTTTCGAGCGGGTTTACCAAGAACCTCTCCATGCGTAAAGCCGGCTACGAACTCGCTGTTTCCTTTGGCAATGTCTTCAAATCCAGACGTCATCCTTCTCACTAAATTGAGTTTTTAGAATAAAGCACTTGAATCTTGGTTCCCTCGCTTCGATTTCTTAGCCGTAAGTAAACCGATTGAACCTGTTCACAATACTCCATACACATGGGTAGGGTTGTATAGGGCGGACTGAGAACCCTTGTATTCAGGAATAACGAATTCAAGGGTGTATGAGTGAACCCTTGAGTATAATTAGTAGCAACTCATACATTAATTGTGGATGCGAAGTATTCAGCACTGTGTCTAATTCTTGTTTTTTCAACCTCTATCCTTTCGGGATGTATTGAAAATTCAGCGGAATCTAGTATCCTACCAAATGTAGAGATCGACATTATTGGAGGAGACATAATCTACCAAGATGATGGAAACTGCGTAAGTCCAGAAGACACAGATTGCCACATAATTTACTTAAAATTCAACAATCAAGATTCTCAAGACCATGTCATAACAAAATCCAAATGGACTGCAGTATCAAGTAATGGAGGTATTTTCAATGCAGATTCAACCGAAGGAAATGATATGTGTGCAAGTGGATTTGATTGCGAAGTAATTTTGATTTTTGCTGCGCCTAAAGATGAAAAATTGGTAGAGTTGAGGTGGGAGAACTCATCATTTGATATTCCAAATTATCCTCCAGATACAACAGAGCAAATGAGTACCAAAATAGTCATTTCATCTATGTACATACACGAATTATCAGAACAAAAGGATACTTTGTTGCTCTACTTTGAGTTGGCACCAGGGTCTGAAACAACAGCATCGGATATGCTAAATTGGACAATTATATGCGAGACAGAGTCTGGAGACGCAGGATTTGCAGAGGGAGGATTCACTTCAGCAACTGAGACGAATCTTGATGAGATAGCGACCGAATTTACACCTGAAAAAGCATATGAAATCTATCTCGATTTGGCTGGAGATTGCAAACCAAAGGCATCTGAAGATCACATTATGGTCATCTCAGTTGTCGGCGGTGGTTCAACTTACGAAGAAATTCTCTATCCTGACCAGATTCAAGAAGGTACCAAATTAATTTGATGCGTATTTACAACGGGTCCCCTTGTGCACGTATGTGACTACGAGGGTACCGACGCGTGAACTATATGTACAGAGGGTATACAGAGGACTTTCTGCTCAAGAATATGAATAATCCAGATTGATATTCTGTTGTTTAGTTGCATTATTGTAACTGAAGACTTGAATAGAACACCACCGTTTTCATTCTATGG